>Ga0123354_10002008_pt1 | contig 26157 bp, 19 predicted proteins | sample TergutLab28metaG_2_FD_97872 | JGI IMG/M metagenome (GOLD analysis project Ga0123354, IMG submission 97872) | Labiotermes labralis P4 segment gut microbial communities from Petit-Saut dam, French Guiana - Lab288 P4 | ecosystem: Host-associated > Arthropoda: Insects > Digestive system > Gut ...
ATGCAGAGAAATAATATGAATAAATGTGAAAAGAAGAGAGGTAACAAAAAAGGGGAGAAAATTTAGAAAAAGTCTTTTTGCTGAAGTAGCCAAGTCCTCACATAAGGAAGGCAAGGCAAGAAGATGTCAACATCTTGTCCCAGAGAAACAATTCAAATGACATTTGTCCCTTCTATGGAGAAATGGGTCACAACAAGGAGTTACAGTGACCTGTGTGTGATTTCTATGCATGAAGTACACTATGTGTGACTCCCATAGTGAATAATTTGTCAATCAGATGAGATTTAGGATGAAAACATAAGGATTTTTATTTACTGCATTGCTCCTTATCGGTATTTCTTAGTTTTGGTCATGTATGTTTATGCAAACTCATGTACTATAATACTACATGTTATCAGGTCTGTCACAGAAATTATTTTCCTTCTGTCATTATACTGCAATTTTAAATAAATGTCAGTCACAACTGTGGGTACCATTACCAATCATGGGTGGATAGTGGTACGCTATGCACTTATTTGATTTTCCATTAATTACATTTTTCCTATTAGAGATGACTATGAAGCTTATACCATGATGTTAGTTAAATTTCCTTCAGCAATTGATGTTAACAAAAACTGGAAAGCTCAGTAACCTCATACAATGCTTCAAAGTTGGGTGCTTGCAGTTCCACCTCTCTACCCTTAACATAGCAATTCTGTCTCCTTTTAGTTTTACATGTTCATAACCATCATTCTCAAATTTTTAATGTTTTTCAGTGAAGAAGAATTTAATGATAATTTCACCACCCCAAAATTTTGTTATACTGAGATTGCACTGTGTGTGTTGTGGGCAAGTGGGTGCACCTGTGTATACACACACATACAGTGTATTTCTGTTCCAGTCTGATTATAGAAAATTCTTTAAAAAAAAAATTGCTCTACACATATTGTTATTTTAAGAAGCAATATGCCCAGCCTGCAACCAAGTATTCTGTCATCATGAATGACATTGGTACTGTGCTCCACAACTGCGAACATTGTTCTTGTAACCATACCACAGTACAGAAGTGCTCTTTTTATGATATATTTGAAACATTCATTGTGATACGACTCCAATACACTCAGGTGGCAAATGTGATTTTTTTTAGCCATCCAAGAGTCAGTTATGGTTTTCCTTAACCTTTTGGCGCCGGAATTATTTTTTTAATTTTTGCGCACCCTGTATATAAAATGTGAATAATACAGGAACCAAACATGTTAGAATTATGAAACAAACGGGATTTTGAAGAGAAAAAAACGGAGAATATATACCATGTTTAAAATATTCAGTACCGATATTTGTTGAATAAATATATAAAATGCAACTTTGGAGGTTAGCGGTGCGGTACGACCCCTATAGGGTTCGTTAGGCGTATGGGCTACTCCTGACAACTGGGGAAATCCAATCTCTGTCTTCATGTATGCACCACATTCACATTTGTCACACTTAATACTGCCACACCATTCATGAGTATTACAAACATTGCACAAAACAGAAGTGAGCTTTTCAACATGTTTACCTATAGCTCATGGGTGAATAGCACCAAAATATTTACCACGCTGTTCTTTCACTGAAGTTATCATGGCCTGCTGCCTCTAGTATGTTCCTTTGCAAACCTTTCAGCTCTATGCCACACTGAACTCAGGAAGAATTTTTTGATTTGTTGAACTTCATTTGTTTATGCTGCTGTGGCAGCTGTATCAGAAGAAAGTAGTATTAAAGTACTTAGTGATCTAGCCCAATAATTTTTTTTTACAGACCAGTTTTTCCAGACCTTTTTCAGCTATACCTTTTTGTAATACAAGAAAATCTATTATCTGTATACTTCGAAGTCCATAATACTGTTCAATCCAGGTCAGCCATATTGCCATCACTCAAAACCAACACCACTGAAACCTACAGTGACTCCATTAATCTGTGTTGCATATTAGTGTCTAACAGTAGACTGAACTGATCTGTCTACTATCACACAGAATGCAATTCCGCTCATGAAACACCTACCTGACACAATTTCTCAAGCTTTATGACAGTTTCTGAAAGTTTGTGGCATCTGTCCCAACTTGGAAATTTTTTCCTATTATCTGATATATTTGTTAACTGCAGTTGGGTAGCCACTCTGTGGCAGTAGTACGGTACACATTTACAAACAAACAATACACCGAACGACACAAAACAAAAATACATAGAACAACACAAAAATTTGGAAGAGTGTGGGTCCATGTCCCATCTTTGCGGGTTTTACCCTGGCATTTGGGGACCACAGTGGCACAATGGTTATGGTGCTGTGTTACAAATCGGAAGGTCGCTGGTGTCATTGGAATTTTTCATTGACATAAAATCCTTCCGATCGCACTACGGCTCTGGGGTCGACTCAGCCTCTAACAGAAATGAGTACCAGGAGTATTTCCTGGGGGTAAAGGCTGCCGGTGCATAAGGCTGACAACCTTACCACCATCCTGTGCCGTTGTCATGAAATCTGGGAACCTTAACTTCGTGGAACCCTCTGGGCCACTCCAGGCCCGTAACGGGACTGCTTTACCTTACCCTGGCATTTGCCTTACAACTGTGGAAAAAGCATGGAAAAACCTCAGGGTAGCCAAAGAGTGCCAGCTGGTACGATGAAAACACATGAACATACAATAAGAATACACAGATATAACAATAAAAAAGGAAAGGAGATAGCTACACAGTATTTATTTTCTATATGAGTATCAGCCCTAGTGAAATCATACAAGCAATATTCCCTAATACTGGATACCCATATGTTTCAGTTACCAAATAGGGGGGAAATTGATCTATAATGTTCAGGAATATGGTGGAGGTACCATTCCCTAAGGTGTACATCCTTATTTGAACCCAGGATCTTTGTTCCATGTTAAAAATACACTGAAACAGCATCAAGTGCGACAAGAGAGCACTATACACAAACTCAAAGTATATGCACTTTTTGTACGGTTTTAATTAAACCAAAATTCCATGGGGCAATTGTACGCCCTACTTGATACAACCATAATTTTGCATAATATTAGCAAGGCTGGCACAAGAGACAACCCTGTGTAATGTGGATTTTAAATATATGCACTATATATTTCAAATATATTAAACAACATCTGACATGGCTGTATTACCACTAACTGTAAAAAAACAAACTGAGATCTCATTCTTCATATACAATCCATAACCATATAACTCCATTCTTACAGTTGAACCTAATGATGGCATCACAAAACAGGCTATTTAACTCTGTAGCATCAAAACAATAATGAAACAGTGCCAAATGGAGAATCTTCACTCCTCTTTTAATTATTTTGGACAATGGATGAATTCCATCAATGTATCAAAATTATGTACATGGCACAGCTTAAAGAAAACTGTTCGAAAGGAGTGGTATGGCATCTTGCTGGAGAACTTCAATGCTCATTTTTCTACAACTGAAAAGTTGTAGAAAAATGAAGTTTTCCATCACATGGTCCCCCCATATTGTAGCTCAAAAAAAGTAAGGTGATGAAGCCAAGACAGAAAGCCATCCCAATATATGCCACCTTACACAAGGCTGTGTAACATAAAGTGGTAGGATTATCAGTGAATAATGAAATGGAAAGAATAAGAATGAAACAGCTGTACCCTATTTTTGAGGTGTGTCCCATTACATGCCTGGAGGAACTGAGGAATACCATGAACCTGCACAATAGGTGGTGTGTCGATTGAGATTCAAACAGGGCACCTTCTGAATACAAGTTGGAAGCATTAATACTTCAGCTAACTTGCTCATTTCCATTAAGTACATATCATGGTTACAAAAATATAGCACTCTGAAACACCAAATATATTCTGTGGACACCTGTATGACCTGTCATACTTATCTCATTTAATACCATTGGTTGTCTCTCTCACATACAGCACATATTCATTCATCAGTCAGATATGGTCATATATCAAAACCAGATTGCTTTAAGTGACCTTGTACTGCTACAATGTTCAAATAATAGTCCTCTGGCTTTAGATGCCATGCAGGAATGTGAGGTGACACTGACGTCAGGATGTCAACACCCAGAATATTATCTCTAGGAAATCCCTATCATAAAAACTTGTTAGAATGTTGTTTGTCCTCTGGTTCACCACCAACCATTAGTCATGATTTAAAGCAGCAAATATTTTTAAAACCAGTCTATATATTTACTTTCGCTAAGTGTAAATTAAATACATACTTGTGCTCAAACAAAAATAATAATACAGGAATGGATAATAATGATGACAGTAAGATGCACTGATTTGTGAATATGGTAAACTCAATGAATCACCTTTACTGACATCACTACAAAGTACAGGGGTGAATGTTCATTCAACCACTGTAACTCTGATATGCAATCCCACCTAAAACCCATCTTAGGACACAAGAATAAAGTCTTAAAAATGTTAATTACAGATCAGATACTTAGCAGCTTAATATGCCAACAAATTATATTACACCTTTGATACACAGTGCTAAGTATATACACTATCCACTTTTACTGTTCAGAAAGTCTGCATTTTGCCCATGTTTATTTATGTGTTTTGTATGATCTCAAAACATGCAATGAATTTTCTCCTACAGAATAAACCTGCATTTTTTTATAATGGAGATACAGTACATCTTCTGTGAACTAGGAATTACCTTACTAAGTATTACTGAGATAAACTGTAGGCTTCTAAAGTTTACTGGCATTTTTAAACTCTGTTCTTCCAGTTAAATTAGCAGCAATTACATCAACGAAACATCCGTTTTACAGTCAGTTTGTGTTTAGTGTATGGAAAATAAACAAACGCATGCATACACACTCTCTCACAAACAGATATTCATTCATACAATGTCAGATTTACAGTGTGGATGTGAAGCACCCAATTATTAACACATCCTAATAATAATATTACCACCCTCTGGGATACAACACCATGTAGTCTGATGAAGACAAAACCTCCGCTTGGGAAGTATGTGCTGCCCCCATCTTCAGGATACAAGACATTCATACCTGTCTATGAGACCACGTGGCATTACATCTTAAAAGGTCTTTATCTTAAGGCCAGTGCACACACCAGTGAACTGAATGGAACAGAAATGAAAAAAAGGTTTACATCACCATCAAAACTTTGTTCTCTGAATTGTGTCATAAGAAGATTGGTTCTGGGTGGCAAGGTGCTGTTAAAACAAGTTGCTGAAGATGTGTCTGGAGTCACAAAAATAATTCATAACCTAAAGGACACTACTTAATGTGATATTTTCACCAACCTTGCACACTCTACCAAGAACCACAGGAAAATAACATGCAACAAACCAGCTGGAATTCTATCATCACTTATTACAGTTTATTTTGGTTGGGCATGGTGCAGTGTTTAACTGTTACACTAAAACAGCTGCATGGGTACAGACTGCAGCAAGGGAATACTTCAGCTCCTTCCGCAGAAGCTGAATGCACTGAAGAGACCCAATTATTAAAGAAACTGGTGAAGGATAATATATGGAAGCAGGCCAGCAAAAAAGTAGAAAATCTGGTAAATTATAAAGTAGTAAATATATAACTGAGACTAACTGAAAAGGTATATGTAACACTGTTTCTATGCACACCATGATGGCAAATAGGGGGAGCAGTTCACCCATTCTTAACCTCAGCCCTTGATGGCAGTAAGTGGGCAAATTCACACTGTGACTGCTTCATGCCTGGTGAAACAGCCTCCAATACCCATTGAATAGTGATTCATTAGGGTCCAGTCAGTCTAGATGCTTCAGCAAAAAGAAAAATTGCTTGTCCCTGCTGCAAAGTGAAACCCAGACCTCCAGCCCATCACACAGTCACACAATGACTCTTCCATTGAGAATGACTAATTAACTGTTAATTGGTGTTATTTATATGACAAAATATTACATATATTTAGAATTTATATTTTGACTTTTTAAAGACCTGAGTTTGCATACATGAATCCACACAGGAAAACACTCCTAGAAATTCATTTCACATATTTAGGCAATGTGGAAATTTTCTGTATTCTTAAGACATGCTGCACAATCTGTGTTCTTTTCCACAATATGCCATTTACTTCAAAAGTTTTATCTTTTTTTAGTTCAAAGAATAAAAAATTTCATAAACCATGCACTACAACTTAAGTACCCAACCCAGCAAGTTAAAGGTTAAAAAGTAAAATCTGTAGGATGCCTAACTTCACATCCAACAGAACCATCTGATATGGTGTGTGTGTGTGTAAATGGGACAGGGAAGGGTGGAAGATAGCCTTATGTTGCTGAACTTACTAAGTTTGTGTATTTTTATGAAATTTGCTTTTAAACAAAGTATTGATAATTTTAACAACTGAAGATTCAAGTCTTCTGAGATATGATGGTGCATCATTGTGATTGCAGTTCCTGATGTTTTCAAGGCACCACCGGAAAATACTCATTCCATTATACATCATCATATCCCAGAAGATTCGTGTTTTACTGTTCTGTGAATTTCCTGTCATCATACATCAAGTCACAATTTGATCTGGGGCTTTCTTCTGTCAATTTCATTCAGAAGCATTCATTCTACTATGCACTATCAACTGAAAATTTGATTCATTTCTGATCCGTATGGTGTAGTGTGCGTTGGCTTTAACAGGGAGGTGTAATTCAGTCACTATCAGCTGGTCATTTTACCCAAAATATCTCCAATTAAAGGACACACATTTTATATCTTATGAAGCCATCAGCAAGGCAATACACACACACACACACACCTGTAAGCACACAAGGCAAGGACAGACAGCTGTTAGGAGAGTTCATTGCAAATTACTAAAGGCCAACATGATTTTAACAGGTGAAGTACATGGACCTGGTTTCAGGAGCATAAAAAATAGCAGAAAATGAATCCAGCCACCAGACCTCATGGCATCCATTCCAGACCACACTCTTAATATACACTGCTGTGACAATCTCAACTCCCAACCTTAACACTGGATGCACAAGCTATTCAAGTATAAGAACTAAATATTTAATTATCACCTTCCTTATATTCAACACATGTACAAATCATGAAAACAAGATAGTAATACTGTAATAGGACATTCTCTGGTTTCAGCCTGTCTTAACCTCAGTAATGCTTACAACCTTATGAACTCTGTACAGTTCTAAGTCACATTCTCTATTCTCACACTAAACTGCAACACTGTACACAAACTGTTCTCATTTCAGAGCATGAGATACACACCTGCTGTTCACACTACAGTTGGACGCTGAGCGCCTACAAACCCATGTCTGTAATGCAGGCAATAACTTCTGGTTTACTTAGCAGCCTCAACTCCCAAATGAAGGAATCTGTTACAAATAAAATTTGCATCAGATAAGTCTGGAACTGCTCCTTAATTCATTAACCCTCTCACTGCTGTGTAATTAGAGTAGTGCCTGCCATATCCCCTCAACTCAATTACTTTTGCAACTTTCCTCGGCTATGAAGATTACGAAAACACATACAAACTGAAGGAATAAGCAGTAAGTCTTCTGTTATATTATGAAGATGGTTTTGGAATACAGTGATCTCTCATCCAACATGAGGGCTACGCGGAATGATAATGGTGTGTTTGGCAAAACCATGATGTGCAAACATTTTACAGAGAAAATGAAGTCATATGAACATGGATGCTTAAGGAGCCCGCCACTGTTGGACATTACATATTTACGAAGTGTACTCATACAATAGTGCCTGATTAGATGATGCTTTCAGCTTTCACAACAGCTGGGTGAGTACCCTCCCACGTTTAAACATACATATTTATAATTTTCAGCATTCAGCACTTTTTTGTAAAACCATGTTTTCAAAATAAATTAGATGTGTTGACTGCATCCCTTTTGGTACTTTATTGATGAAACACAATGGGATGTCCTCTGTTAATACACCCCCCCCCCCCAATGTATTCAGTTATTTTCAACTACATGTAGTGAAAACCATGGTGGAAAACACTGCAGTGGGCAAGGGGTTACTATACTGTATTTGTCTACATAATCATTTTTACAATCTGAGTTATGGTGATACAAAGCTTGTGTATGGCACCACAACTGCCATCTGCAGAAGTTTCCAAATTATTTTCAAGGCGGTAGGGAAAGGAAGCAGAGAATTTGACTTGAGTGTCGAACAGAATAGTATTTGGGTTTGAGCCCTTCTGGGCCTGATGCACCTAGGCCTTAAAACAGGCCCTTTGTGCCCATTTCAAGTGTATCATGGTCACAGTACATAAAAGTATATACACAGCAAATATGAACAAATTCAGAATCAGTATGGGAAATACACATTTCTAAAGGCCATGTACATAATGGTAAGGGTGCAGCACGGGCGTACTGCAGGGACCCATGATGTTATGAGCTCAGAAGCTAAGGCTAATCATTATGACGACTTTCTAACAAAGCAACAGGAAATGAGTTGTTTTCAATTCCTTATTTTAGTTGCACACAATTATGTCCCCTCCCAAACTTAAAACAGAACTGAGCAGCACAATGAGCAGCATATAAACAGTAACACAGCTACAAAAATTCTAAAGCTGTTCTTCACCTAGTCAGTTGAATGGTGAAGAAAGAAAAAATACTGTACAGTACTAACAGAAATTGAGTTTTCAAGAACATAAAAAAAAAACTTCAATATTACTGTACAGCAAACGTCTTGTACTCCACCTTGCATAGCTAACAGGCAAGAAGTGTTGCTTCACAAAAATAAAGCAGCTACTGTCAGGCAGTAAACAGTTCAGCATGATTCAGCTGAATAAAAGGTAGTTTAAATAGGACCCAGCATCTTTGGAACCTATCTGCACACACTTTTCAGCACTTAACTTTCACATATTATAAGATTTCACAAGCAGCAAAATGGCAATTGTCTACAGCAAGCTTTTCAACACTCTTCATGTTCATGTGACTGACTAGTGTTTGCAGCTGTTGCTCACTATGCTGTGGCTGTCCTTGACTGCAATACACCATTCATACACCTAAGTTTCTGAACTTCAATCCAAGTCTTTGGTGAATATAAACTGTTCTGAGATGCCTTTCAATACAAGTTTAAATACGTATTACTACTGTACTTTCATACTGCCTTCATCTTATGGCATGATTAACCCTTAGCCGCCGAATGACATATATATATATATATGTCACACAGTGAGCCCTTTAAATAGCCGAACGGCCACTAAAGTGGCCGGGGGTTGGGGATTTAATTCCGCCGTCAAAGATTTAATTCCGGCATCAAAGGGTTAAGTAAATGTGCAAGTAATCTTAATGTCAGGGGTAAGATACATGAAATTAGTTATCCAATATTATATCAATACACATCACAGTTTACAAGAAACAACAAAAATTCTAGGTAAAATTAGAACAAGTGTGATTACATTTTTATGATAACAAGAGAGATAAACTGGCACCAACATAACTAGTAAGTGTAATATCTTTAATTTAGCAACATGTTTCAATCTCAGAAGGTCATCTTCAGGCTAGTAGTATAAAATACATAACACCAGGCCTGATGATGACCCTACCGACATCCTCTTGTTATTATATCTAACACAACAAGATGAAAAAAAAAATCACGAGTTATGGAGTTGCTACATACCTACTATTCTATGGTTGCAGATATTTTCCGTATCTCGCACAGTTTTGGATAATCTACAAACTCAGTTCCGTAGATCATTATTGTTGCAAATGTAACTGCTACCATTGATCCCCAGAATAAGAGGTACAGTAGACTTTCAGTGGTATACTCTGCAACACAACATATTTTTGTAAACATCTGTTCCAAAGCTTCTTTCACAGACAATTAGTTATTTAAATAGAAACTGCAGTGGCACCATTCACGAACAGAACAGCAGCATGCCTACTGCCCAATGGTAGAGCTCTGTTTGGAGAGACTCAATTACCAGATCCTGAAATGGACAGAACTTTTCTCTTCCACATGAGTTTCCTGCAGTTTAGCAATTAAGAGAACTGTGGACTGCCACAGCCATTTCAGAGGAATGTGCTACCTCCATCTTCAGCATGATGGAATTACATTCAGGGAGGTGTTGAAGTGATTCAGGGAAGTGGGTTGATTATATTAATAGGTTGCAAGAATTATGCCCAAAATTGTATTATAAATGAATTTGGGAACAACAAGATTGAGAGGCAAACCAAGATATAGATGGCAAGATGAGGTGAGAGAGGATGGACGAATAGTTGGTGGAGAAGGGTGGCAGGAAAAAGTACATGACAGAGAGGAATGGAAGAAGCTCCTGAGAACGGTAGTAGGTAATCGTCGCATTCTGCACATTCCAAAGGAATTAATTAATTAATTAATTATGCCCAATCAGAAGCATGAAAATGGGAGGAGAAAGAGATCTTGTTCCAGGACCCGTAAAAACCAGAATGGCTTGGATTCTTCATGGACTACCTAAATAAGCAGATGCCAAATATACTGTTCACCATACTGAACAATACTGAAACTGAAGGCCACCTTCCCTTCCTGGATCCCATATCTAGAAAAGATCGCATGGCATCTTCCACACAACCTACCTACAAACCATTCAGTGAACCATTTCAGCATCTGTCAGGAAGAAATTCTCTCATCCTGCAGACAACAACTGCCACGAAAACCTGAAAAATTACTTTTTTCTTCTTGTCAGTACAACCAGACAGAAATAATTTCTGCATTCTTTTCCCATCCACATCAACTATAAATTTAACCTATTTTATTTTTCAGCATTATTGTGCAATCACCACATTATGAACACCAAAAAACTGAGCATTGCCAATACAGAGAGCAACATTCTGAAACTACAACACTAAGTTCAGGAGTAGGTTAAAATGGTGCACTTACAGTAACATTCCATTCATTTGGCAAACATGGAACCAGACACATGCCAGATTATCAGCTAGTACCCATACTGACCTAAATTCTTGAAGGTAATTTTTTGTACTGCTCCTGTACTTGGTCTACACAACCAATCAGAGGAGTATTCCATTTGGATATCTCCATCTGCTAGTTCAGGGCTATCAAGGTCCTCTTCCATGCTCGCTGGAGTTTTCATAACTCAAAAACTTTGAGTATGCGACAAGGGGTCAGGTGATACCACAACTGATGTAGAGACAGTCTTGGACACGTCTTTGAATATGTCCCTGAGATCAGCCTATTTAAATGATGAAGATTATTTCTGATAATAAGTGATGAGGATTATGTGCAGACTATGATCTTCAAGTGCCAGATTATATGAATTTCTGGATTTGGAGATGCCATATTAGAAGAATATGTACAATTATTCATACAACAGTCAGTCTAAATACATTAGAGTGCAGGCAGCTGGTTTAAAATAGTGTTGCATCCTGTGTTTTGTTATATAAGGTTCCCTCCGTTATAACAATGAAATGAGAAACCATTACAACATTATATGTAGGGTAGCTCACCGATTCCAATGAAGTGTCATTAATTTTCAACATAATCTCCAAGCACAGTAATGCATATGTCCCATCTTGACATAAATTTAAAAACCCTGTCACATTAGAAACTGGGCTCTTGTATTCGCAGTCATTCATGAATAGTCATTTCCACTTTCTCATTATCATGATATGCAGTGAATAAATCTAATATTATAATACATCGGTTTTCCAAAATCAATACTTCTACTCATGCTCCATTCACAACTGTCCTTGATGTGCTGGGTCCACTAGTGCAATAATTATCACGGATGTCTCTTTGACCATTTTTTAAACTCCTGGTAACATTTTCTGACTTGCTGCACTCTCGTTCTGCCATCAGGCCACAAAGCTATCAATTAACATTTCATTCTGATAAGTGAAACATGCTAAGCAATAAAAACCAAATCATACTAAGAACATTTTAACAGAACCAAGTTTCCAATGCCATTCTCACTGCACATCAACTTATCCCCTGAACAGCACCTGACTGACTCTTGCAACATCTGCTGCATGTTACCCCTACACAAGTGCTGTCTCCAACCAAAACAATAGTACGCCTGATTTACAAAGAAGTTAAGGGCAGTGAACCTTACTTACTGAACATGCCTCATACTACCGGTTTCAGTGCTCCTAAGAGTATGCATTTGTATCTGTATCAAAATAAAATTCCTATTTATCTATATTTTAATGACCAAGCAGTTGGAACATATAATTACTGATGTGCTTTAAAGGGTTAAATTAACTGGGCTGATGGTGAATACAGGATGCACTGCAAAGGGGTACAATTAACTATTCCTACAGTGAAATCTCATTCTAAAGGACTTAAAGACAGTCTGCTACAAGCAACCAATGTTAACAACATCAAATACCTGAGGATGGTCTTCTTTTGGGTTTCTGTTATTGTGTAGTGGTTGAAGTAACATGCTGCCTCCACCTTCAAAGTAACTGCACTGGTTTAGGTACATGCTGAAGTGAAATGGTTAAAAAATATACAGTTCACTATGCTGAATGAGACAGACAGCTACCTTCTTTCTTGGACAATATGTACAGCAGAACAGGTACTTCTTGGATCACAAAACATCCAGAAAAGTGACTGACACAAATCTGTACCTGAATACAAGGCTACACCACCCAACGAAAAAAAGTTCACTGCTGTCCACCTTACCGCACAGGGACAAGGTCATATGTGACCAGACGAGTCTCCAGACCACCTTCTACAACAACAGACAGCTCAAAAGACACCAAGCACACTCCACAATCGCTAGAGCAGATCATATCACTGGAAGAATGCCACAAAACAGTAGCCTTCCTGCCACTCAACCAAAACACCTTCTATCACATTAGGTGGGTGCTATCAAAACATAACAGCAACATGCTTGGCTTACCACCTAGAAAAATCTCCAAGCTTCTCCAGCCTCTCAAAGATGACCTAGGCCTTAAATCAGCAGGCATACAGAGTGCAGCAAGTGTATGGTGTATAGTGTACAAACCACTTGCTCCATCAAGACCATGGTCAAGGAACACCTCCAACATATCCGCTTGTACCAACCAGGAAGTTGGCCATGGAAGAACACAACACTGATCTCAGTAACTGCATCAGCTCAGTAACACGGGTATCCTGGCCAGAAAATACAAGTGCATGGACTGGATCACACAAGAAGCAAGACAGATCATAAAGCACTCCAACAACACGAACCAGGATGGATTCTTCCTGCATAGATTGCAGCAGGCTGTAACTCATTCTCTTTTTTTTTTTAAAAAAAAAAAAAGAGGGGTGGGGGTGGGCAGACTTTCTCATGCAGTCATGAGGCACAAAGTAACGGTCAATCCCCCAAGTGCTATTCACTTCCAGCGCAGCTTAACAGCAGACAGTCAACGTCCAGAAGATATTCACATCTCCCGTTCACAAAGCCCAAAGAAATCTTAACTCAGGACAATCGTAACTCCTCTTCACACATTCCACAGCTGTGATTGGCCAACCTACCTCAAACGGGCCTACATAACTGACAAAATTTGTTCCGCCATATCACTGCGGCAACCACCTAAATCAGTTTAGTCACCATGAAGGTAGAGACAGCATCTTCCTTTGAAAAAAACTAGAACATATAACCACTACAAGGTGAAGAAACCAAATGGAAGACTACCATTAAAATCTGGAAACCTGTCTGCCTTAAGCTGCCAGACGTTCAGTTACCATACTCTTTACGCTCATCAGTGAGCATGAATTCATCCCAAGGAATATATAGAGGGACAGGAGCTGCTTTGGTTAATCACTGTTTTAAATTTACATGATCACAAACTTAGGATTTAATGACATCTAAAACACAATCATGAAAAACTTAAAGACTGACCAAGAAAAATGCTGTTAGGATGTGTGTTCACTGCTCTGTTAGTTTCAACATTCTCCTGTGTGAAGCCTAACTTTAGAGCTCTAGTTCTGTAATGTCTCTTCCTTTGTCAAGAAAACGGTTAGCCTGCAGGCAAATCTGTCTGATAACATATTTTTAAACAAGGAACACCTGTGTACAGCTACCTACCACTATAACAAGAAGGAGAATTTAAGCCTTTACTGGAAATGAGGTGTGTTAAGACCTCTACCCATCCTAATAACTAGCAAGGCTTAAATGCAGACAGCAATTAGAGGTCTGAAATGCTGAACCCCTCTGTATATTTCAGACTTTGAATACTGCAAAATTTGAATTAATTTACATTGGTTAATGGCCGGACAACCAGTTTATCTTCTCATCTTCTTCATGCCTAGTCTGAGACTTGAACTATGGACCCTGGCCAGTTACAATAAAATACAACTGAACGCATACGTGTATGCAGGTTTGTGAGCAATGCATAAATGTAAAATTTTCTGCATCAGTTGTCAACTTCAATTCTTTCATACACATACGAGGGCATACCCAGAAGTGTCCAGCCACTGGTGTTGATTGTTGTTGTCACCCCTTCAAAGCAGTCCCCTTCCACATTTAGCAATGTGAATAGCATCTCTGCCACTATTGGAACTGACTTTTGGACTTGTGTAGTACAGTCTATAATTATTCCTGAAGTTCAGAAATATCCTGGAAACAATGCCCTTGTAGGTGCAATTTCGTTCTCAAAAAAAAGAATCATACACAGACAAATCAGGCATGGAGAGTGGAAGCCATGTTCTTAGCAGACAAAAATTGCTGATGATTGTGCTTGTCAGTAAGAAAACAAGGCATGAACTTCACAGAGGTTTAACACTTGTTCAATTTCTCCCTTAGAATTTTCTGGCATGTTCCACACAAGTGACATAATATGCCAGCCATCTCATGGTGGATTTTTAATGCAACAGATGAAAATTGGAAGGAAGAGATCTCTTTCATATGCATGAGGATTCTAAATGTTTAACAATCATCCTTTTATACATTTACACCTGATGATAACCCCTACAAGTTGAAACATGTAGTATTTTAAATACAAACATACACTGGTTTGATTGTAAAAGCAGCTGTGTTAAACTGCAAGATCCTTGTTATTCAAAATAATACTTCATTGGTCTATGGTGATGATTTTACAAACATTCTCCACATTTTCATCTGTACAACTTGTGATGGAATGACATGAAAGCTCATAATCTTCAATTTCCCAAAATCCATATTGAGAAAGCCACTCATGTTCTCCCATGGAATTGTCATGAAAGCCATTTTGAGCATTTCATGCACTATGGATGCACTCTTCCTGAGACTGGGGCAAAACTTGAATGCAAAGGCACTGTTTCTGCAAATCAGCCATCAGAAAACTGCTGCATACTAAACATGCACAACAATGAACACCCCCTGAGAAGCAATACAAAGGGTTATGGTTGCAAAACTCATTAGACTGACTCACAAGATAGTGATACCATAGCACATAGTGGCAGGAAGTTGTACTACTTGCCATTCTTGATCTTACTACAGAGCCTGGAAACTACTGGATTAGCTTTCACATATGCTTTTGTGGTTTATATGTTTATACATGCACATATGAGTGTAAATCTGTTCTGTACACAAGACAGGTATAAGATGATGAAGAGCTCGATAGTTTTAACTCAAAACCATATGATCAGTTGAGCATGGCACAATGAATGCATGAGATAAATCACAACAGTTAATAAAATTTGGTAGGAACACCTATCAAGATCAGCTGGAAAACTTAGTCACAGACGGAAAGGTGGGGACAGAGGGTGATTAAAAAAAAATGTTAACACTACTGTGTGTTTGTGTCACCAGAGGCTGCTCATTAAACAGTATCACCTAGAGTTTGGAACACATCTGGAAGGCTGTAGCATGGCTGGAGCTGTATCAGTCTGCAGCTCTGCTACAAAACAAATTTCAGGGGCATTTCATCGCATATAATGTTCAGCAATTGTATTTAAACTCCCATGAAAGTGTTAACATTTTTAAAATCATTCTCTTTTAAAAACAAGTTATAGAATATATAGGGTGGTTGGTGTGGACAGAATTCATCTGTCTTTGGATACGGTCCAATGTCAAGACACTTGTGCATGTGATATTGAAAGCTTGGGTTATAAAAGGTTGTCTCAAGTAGCTAAGCAACTATCAGCTTCTGGAGGACTACTACATGGAGTATGTACAGTAAATAACCGCCCAATTATACACATACTTACCAGATGGAGTAACAACATTTGCGAAGAACATGGAGACAGCAATCAACAGAACCAGTGGGAACTGTAATTAAGAAAAAAGATAAATGACAGGTATACCAACTTCTACAAAACAATGAAAACTGAAGCCACCTTGAACATAATATATAAATTATGTTTTTTGAGTCATGAAAGAAAAGATACACTATACATAAGAGTTTTGGGGTTTTAACAACAAAGAATATTAATCTTCCTAAAGTCAGGATTTAAATGCTGATCCATCTTCTTCCCAAGCAGTATTTACACTCACTTTCTCGTTTTGGGAACATAACATGGACTTTGAACAGCCAGTAGGATAAGCTATTAAAAAACATACATACGTACATCGAACCAGCTTAAAGCATTAATTACTATTATTATGACACTCCAACTGAATTATGTCCACTGTCTAATTAAAATGTTAACAAACTAATAAGAATTTGGAGACTGACTCTGTTTCCAACCTCACATAAAATTTGGGGTATGAAGCCTATTGCGATGTGCTTATTATTTCACGCTAATTTACATCTGCAGGCATACAAGCAATCCAAACATATGAACATATTAATGAATTAAGAGCTTCCTTCCACCAGTACTAAATGTAGGGTCAGTATTAAATTTAGCCCAAACGTTTGGAAGTGGTACTTTTCTGAGATACAATGTTTTGTAGTCTGATGCATGGTTACCAACATTTTGGAGATGCATACTGCCTCCATCTGCCCCACAGATGAAGGCAGTGTGGGCCTACAAAATGTTTATGAGACTGCATGGAGTGACATCCTCCCAAGCCAGGACAGTATGCACATCAACTGCTTTTCTGCATCAACAGTCATGTTGTTGCCAATCACTGTTCATAATTCCACCATCCTTGGGAGCTATTCCAAGGTTCTAACAAGTTGGAGAGAATAAACCTCCTGTTATTAATTGGAGCTTTTATTGAAAAAATTCATAACTAGTTTCATAGATCTGTTGGGAAGACCAGTGACCTTGCATTCATACAACAATGCCAACATGGTCAACCCATTTATATCCATACCCACATCAAATAAATCAGTTCCTTAAATTTTGTGTAAAAGTACTAATGACAAAAGTACTAGTGCTAAGGACTATGCACACAGTGAGCATGTTGTTGTCATCACTTACTGACAAGCAATGATGAGAGTAAGTGTATTAAAAGATGTGTGTATATAGCCCACATGATCTTGGAAATCTATCAACTCATTTCATTTCAATTCAATTCAATACACAAAATTTCCTTTCACTGGTGTCCACAGGCGTATTTGCACTGTAAATTACACATCCATGCCTCATGTTACAGAAACCTGCATTACGGATTTTTGCTTCAACACTCAACATTAATATGACGGATACCCAGACAGTAATACCCCTTACTTATTTTCTCACTAAATAGTTATTCCTAAATTATGAAAAGTTACACAGTTGGTTTGAACCCTAATATCCCATGGTCTCCATCCATTTCTACAGCCTTGCACCAATGAGGTACAAGTGTGTGTGTGTGTGTGTGTGTGTGTGTATGCCTTACTGGTACCACGCCTTGTTCTGCTCAAGTAGCAAACTTCATTCCACGGACTGCAGGGTGGAATAGGCAACAATGTCCAAACAAATTCTGTGATGGCATCCAAAGTCTTCAAACTTGTGTGTGGCCTTGCAGTGTCTTGCTGAAGCAAGGTTTCTGTTGGATACTTGTGTGGGCAAACTCATCCGAAATGCTTCCCAAGTTCTATCAGTGTCCTGACGTAGGTGTCGGATTTTACTGTCTCCCATCTCAGCAACGCAACCAAAAGAATCACACCTTCACAGTCCCAGAAGACAGTGATCATCACCCTGACCTCTGAAGGAGACTATATGAATTTTTTCTTCAAGACAAATTGAGCATGGTGCAAATCCATGGATTGAGTTTTCTTGCCAGTTCAAAATAATGAACACAGGCTTCATCTGCTGTAACAATCCCAGAAAAGAAATACTCTCCCTCAGCTTCAAAACATGCCAACAACTCAGAATAAATGGCTCTTCTCTTGGTTTTGTGTGTGACTGTTGGGCTCCAGGGTACCCAGTTCATGCACAGCTTCAAAAATCTGAGATCCTGAGTGATGTGACTAACACTTTCTTTCATGACTGAAAGACTGAGTGCCAGCTGTCAGGTTGTGATGCACTGATCCTTGGAAATGATAGCATCAGCATGTTGCAGCATTTCACAACAAATTGCTGTGACAAGATGGCCTGAGCAAGGCAAATCATGGGGATATGCTTTTCTTCTTCTGGGAGCCATCACTCTATTTGCCAAGCAACTAAGAGTGCTTTTTTCAACCTTAGCACTCCCATAAAAATCGCAAAGATGTTTGTGGAAGTTTCTCACTGATTCTTTCTTGGCAACAAGGAATTCTATAACAGCATGTTGTTTCCACCACACATCAGTGATTGACTTCATTTTGAGGGGCTGATGTAATCATACTATCTGGGAGAAATCTTTACAACTTCATACATAAATGCCACAAACTACAAATTTGTTTAGTGTAATATCTAACAATTCTAGATTTGTTACTGGTCAATAAAAAAAAAATAGGGTATTACTTTGACACCCTACGCATGTACCTGTTTTCCATTTTTAGAGACAAACCGTCTATTGTGTGAGTCAGGTGAACACATGGGTCAGTACATTGGCACTTATGCTGCCATAGAGGAATACAAGAGAGATGAGTGACTAATCCAGTGATCTGCATCCCCCTCCCATTGTAGTTTCTTTTCACTTCTCCAGCAGTAAGCACCAAGTGTGCACATGCTGCATTTGATGAATTTCTGGATATTCTGGTGCTAAATGTGGTATCGCTTTTCCATTACGGGTCCAAGAAAATAAGGTTGTAAAAGTGTGTGCATGCATGCATGACCAAATAAGTGTCATTCACAAGCCTCAAACAAAAATTAAAGGTAAGTAACTGACATTAATTTTAAAAAATTGTACTTCTGTACATCAGACATTTTAGAGTTTTTCAGATGGTGATGAAGAAAGTTTTAAGTGTTATTTATATAGCAAAGAAAGAATGCCTTTGGCAGAGACCTTATCAGCTCTTCCATTAGTCTGTAACCTAGTACCAGCAATTACACCATTCGAGTTTCATAAAATTCTGCAAAGAATTCTTTCCAAAAAAATTGAAAAGCAAGCACAAGTTTCATAAATTTGGTCTTAGTCACAGTCATATTTTACTAAGCTGCTTGCATGAGTTTTTAACTGTACTTTCCATATGTCTTGACCATTTCTGGCAAAATATGGTGCAGAAAATCTCCCCTAAAAGGAAGTTAGGACCTTTGAGTTCCATGAAAATCAGTGGAGTGAAAGTCATACTTTACTTAAAAGCAGAAATGTTTTTGTGCCTGTAAACTTTGTATTTCCTGACTGATTTCAGTGAAGTTTGGTTTAGATCTCCACTAAATGCCAATGAGGAATTATGAGTTTCATGAAAATCAGTGAACAAGAAACTACACTCTACTTGAGGGCACAAATCAACTTCTACCTGTAATCTATATGTGTCTTGAGAAATTCTGGCAGAATTCAGAATGAAAGTTCTACACTCAATGAAATTCAGGAATCTGGATCACAAAAATGAAAATCAACAAATTACACTGTTTTTAGTGCACAGTAAGCCTCCCACATGTTTTGGTCCATTATCAAGAAACTTTCAGATGCACAATGAGCAGCACAAAAAGGTGACTATTGCATATGCCAACAAATCAGTTAAGCATACAAAAATTTAAAAAAAAAAGTAAAAATGTTAAAATGGAGTGTGGTTTGATTAAAATATCTGTTATATGTGTCTCCTAAAATTAAATTTACTTTCAACTTAATAGTTCTGTGGTGGAACAGCAGCTATTTCTGACAATGATCTTCTAGGAAATAACATATAATAACTTGATCATGTAAAGTTAACATAAATTATATCTTAAACATACAGCCCTCAATTAAAAATTTTGTGTCAAACATCTGTCACATTACACATTACCTTGAGAGAACATGTGTGTATCATATCCAGCAAAGTTTAGGGTTGCCGTTTACACAATGTGCAAAAAGTAACCCTAGTCATACGGTTACACTCTGCCTTCCACATGCTCAACATTACAAATCACACACAGGCCACAGAAACCTAAGCTCAAGTGTCATTTCACTTGTTTTTGCACTGATGTCATACTTTACGGAAAACAGGACACACATGGAAGAAGTGCTTAGAACTGCTGTCTCCTGGTATGTGACACCATGAAAGAGTTACCAACATTAGGAGAAACTTACACTTCCACCTACCCAACAAAGTCAGCCAAGTGGGTAAAGGCCATATATGATACATGGAAAAGCTGGCTTTGTAAGGGGTTAGCAGCAAAACTTTGGGAGCCAGTGGACCTGAAATTACACTGTTTATAGAAAAGCCAAGAAGGAAGGGACAATAGGGAATGGGAAAGGATATGGAAAAAGGAACCAGTTAAAGAGGAAGACAAAAAAAAAAGAAAGCCATGGAAATGGAGGACTTGAAAAGAAGAGCCATGAAACAGCCTTTGTAATAATCATGGCTCCAAAAAGCCTCATGGTTGGATAACATCACATTATATGGCATGTTTGCCCTTTGAAGCAGACAGGTGTCTATGCTACATCTTATTACTTACTGTAATGTACTTCCATCCCTTCTCCACATCAAGAGGGCATGGCACTGTCACTCCTTCTCCTTCTTCCACCATATACCGCCCCAAAAACAGGTCAAGAGAATCCTGAAAAATTACATCAACAAAATACTGTACATTTCTCCAAGAAAACTCACCAGGGTCAAGTATACAGTACATATGAATGTGCATCATGTATGGACCAACACTCTGAAGTCTTCTGTCTATCTAAGCAATACCTATACAAAAAAAATTCACTACTGATAGAAAATGTGCTTTCCCATTAGCACCATCAATGGGTTAATACTACTTAGGGATATAATTTCTGTGTATTTTCAGAAACATATGTAAGCAAAGAGGATGATTTTTTAACATAAGTGCCAATGGTACACATACTTACCACTGACCTTTGAAGGGTTCCCGTTAACATGCGTGGTTAACATATCAGCAGTCTTTATTAATATGTTTCAATGTGAGTTCTGAAAACCATCACACCACAAAACCTAAGAACTATATATTCTTAAAACAATCCATTGAATGGAATGATAAGTAGAAAGCTGCAAGAGATACAGAATAGACACTTGGTTTACACCGCATAAAACTAGGGTTCTCACAACATTGAACTGTGATACATTAGCAGGGAAGACTGTCTAAAAATATACACTCTTATACACCACCTATTACAATCACTAATTTGCAGAAGGTACAAGGTGTGCATGGTAGGCTGCCTGACACTAAATCACATGGAATCGGGTGTGTAAACACAGTTTCATTTCCAGATAAAGTAAAAACTGCAAAATGAAAGTGGGGCAAACAAGTATTCATTCAATATTCTTGTGTTTTCACTGCATTTCATACCAAAACCTGCAAGTCTGACACCCTAGTTTGATGTGTTTTAACAACGCGTAATGTGTAACTACTGCAAAATATTGTGTATTTTCAACATCTCTTATACTCCTCTCAATTTCTCTCAGGTGAATAGAAGAGAGACAACAAACAACACTAAGAGTCAAAAATAAAAAATACAATTTTACAGTTCCAAAATACTACAGACACAGAGATTTAAGAAAATGTCACCTCACTACGAATAAATCAACATTAACAACCCCATTTACCAAATCAGTGAAGTACCAGTAAGAGCTGTGTATTACAAAGAAACAGTAAACTGTTAGCATATAATATTATGGCCAGGGAGTAGTGGGGAAGGGATGTCCACTGTCATCATGCAAAACCACAGTCAAATTGGCCAGTTTAAAGTGACTCGTTAGATGTTAAAAAGCAAAAGACATTATGCGGGTGGCTCGAAGTCCAATGAACCAAAATTTTCAAAAATGATTATCATGTTCTGGAACACTGTAAAAAGTAGTTTGATATATAGGTTGCATGTTACAGGAAATGCTACAAAATGGGAAGAGAGATGATCAACAAGAATTGTACACTACAAGACATGTGGTACATTTATGAGCACCAGATGAAAGTGTAAAATAGCTCTGCAAGATATATTACCATCCTGACACCAGAACTTTATACTTCAACTTTCTCACACCGTGCATCACATGTATCAACATTTTAATCATTTCTTCTCTTCTGCTTAAAATCTTGACAACATAATTCTACCATATAGGAATGTACAAAAGTGTAATAAACTTACCATTACATTATGATTGTATGCTTAGTGTTATATTTTTACACCTTACATTATTTGACATCTCTTGACATAATCTTCTGACAACATAATTTTACCAGGAATCCTTTAAACCTTAATAAACTTACCATCACATTATGATTGCATGCTTAGTTTCATATCTTTACTCTTTACATTATCTGACATCTCTTCTACCAAGTTTCATATAGAAACAACAGATGGTATGAGTTTATATATTCTCACACACAAAGAGTATTTTGTCTTTCTTTCTTAAAATTTACAAATTCATTTATACCTAGTACGTGTGGGTTTGCAAATAACAAGAGTTCTGAGCAGAACTCATAAAGTCCTCTTTCCTTCTGTAGATTTCTAGTTCTGTGACTCTATTAGTATCACTGCTCTTCTTTTTTATTATAAAAAAATTATTATTTAAGTGCACAGTCAGTCTATGTTAAATTTTTGTTAGAGGTAACTTAAATTCTCATTATCACTGCCACATTTGTAACTGCTAACTGACAAACAATATTCATACTGAATGTGTAACAATATCCAAACCAAATCTCACATGGCCAACTCTAGCATGTCAATAGTTATAGTTATCACCATCAAAAGCTAAACAAGTTTTGACAATAAAATCCCAATGTAGTAATCCTGCATTCAGTGTAATCCTGCAGTTAAAGAACATATAATTACATACTGTATGTAATAATATTCCATACAGCTCACTCAGTATAGTGAATAGGTTACAGGCTGGATGACTGAGGAATTGGTGATTTGGTTCCTGACAGGGCTAAGAAATTTTATGTTCTTTTAAGCATCCTGACCAGACCCAGGGCTGACCAAGCCTCCTGTTCAATAGATAATGAGAGCTCTTTCACCAAGGGCAAAGTTGCCAGGCTATTAAGCCAACCACTGACCTCCATCTAGTGCCAAAGTTAATGAGTGGAGGTATACATCCACTCCCCCATCTACCTTCATGGTACACACATCAACAGTATAATGCAGTGAATCACAAACCACAGTTTGTCAGCGTGCCCCAAATAATAATTTATTTTTACAAATTGTTGCTGTTTAGTGAAACCATCAATTCAGTGTTGCAAGTACAAGCACAGCCCACTTATGAGCTGTTGCAGTCAACACTTTTGCAATACACAATATTACAACAGTGTTACTAGTGTTGCTGTAACGAGGAATGAGACTTGTAAACAGTGCCATTTTAGAGCACAAAACCCCATGAAATAATATTTTTCAGAGACAAAAGTAGATGTTACAGGAATGTATTTCACTTGACAATTTGACTGTCTTACTATGGCCAGATTAAGTTTTGTTATGCTATGATCACCTGTTAACCTCTCAGATAGGACTCAGCTCCGTGGAGTTAATTAGTTAGTTAGTTACTGCCTATATCTTCAAGGTAAGAGCTGATGCCAGTGTTTATTTACTGATTTTCCAATTAATAGAACACTATAAATGATTACATATTCATATATTCATCATTCCACTATGATATGTATGGTTGGTCAAAGTGTATGTAATGAATAAATGAATATACAATCATTTATAGTGTTGCATCAATCAAAATATCAATAAACAGACACTGATTCAACAAATACAAGGGGATGATGATGCTACCCAAACTTTAGAGTTGATAGTTTTAAGTCATGAATGAGTTACTTCATCTGGTGTTGCTGACATAACAGAGAAGTAAAATTGGCAAATTGTTGAGAAAATAAAGATTGATGAGTTGCAGAGAATTTGGGTTCTCCAAGGGGCAAGGAGTGAGACAGATTAATTACACAATCAGTATACATAACAACCACCATCAACCTCAGTAATGATGTTTCTAGTTGCAGTATATGTATTAGATTTTGGTAAGTGCTCTTTTAGTAGGCCTTTGATACAGTCAATAGACCGAAGATGTACAAAAACCTCAAAATGCTGAAAATTCTGACAAAACTAATTAGATTAGTGAAGACGACATTGACAAATTCAAGAGCAGTAGTTGAAGCATACCAGGGAAGAACAGACGTATTTAATATTAACAATGGATTAAGACAGGGAGATGCCCTGATGACAGTTTTATTTAACTTGATGTTGGAAGCAGCATTATTAAAAACAGACTTAAGAGGAAACATGAGTACAAGAACTAAACAACTATGTGCCTATGCAGACGATGTTGTCATAATAGCACAAATGCAAAAAGCACTAAAGGAAATTTTTATAACACAAAAAGCAGAAAAACTGGGTTTTATAATAAACACAAATAAAACAAAATATATGCAGGTAACCAGGAAAACAAATATAATAAAACAAGACATTGAAGTAATAGGGAAATCTTATGAAGTAGTAAACTAGTTTACATATTTGGGATCACAAATAAATAGGAAAAATTTAATAAAAGAAGAAATTAGACTAAGAATACAAGTGGGAAATAGTAGTCTGTTTGCAAACAAAAAACTTCTGAAAAACAAAGATCTTAATGCTCATACGACCTATTGTAACATACGGGTGTGAAACATGGGCTATGACAGTCACAGAACAAAATCACCTACTGATATTTGAAAGATGGGTACTTAGAAAAATATACAGACCAACACAAGATAATGATGGAACATGGAGTATAAAAACAAATGAAGAATTAGAAATTCTAATTAAGAAAGAAACTATCTTAAGATTTATAAAATCACAAAGATTATGCTGGGCAGCACATGTAATCAGAATGGACACAATAAGAACTGTCAAAAAACTAACTGAATGGGAACCATGTTTATCAAGACCAGTAAGAAGACCAAGACTGCGATGGCTCGAACAGGTAGAAGAAGATGAAAGTGAGAAATTGGAGAGAGGAGTGTAAAGATAGATGATTGTGGAACGAAATCCTAAAGCAGGCCAAAACCCACCAAGGGTTGTAGCGCCAATTAAAGAAGAAGAAGGAGAATAAGGAGAAGGAGGAGGAGGAGGAGGAGAAGAAGGAGAAGGAGGAGGAGGAGGAGGAGGAGGAGAAGAAGAAGAAGAAGGAGGTGAAGGGGAAGAAGGAGATGAAGAAGGAGAAGAAGGAGGAGGAGGAGGAGGAGGAGAAGAAGAAGAAGGAAAAGAAGAAGAGGAGGAAGAGGAGGAGAAGAAGAAGAGCTATTTTAGTAGGCTAAGTTATTTCCCTGCATCCTACTCTCCTTCCATACCAGAGCCGTGAGACATCCAGTGGTATGAATCGATTTAGGGAATGGGTCTACTGAATGGGACCAACTTAGTTATGCTAATTACATTTGGTGGTGGTGGCTGATACCTGGTATAACTAGCAGTTTGACTCTGTGAGGGATACCACCTTCATGCTTGTGGGCAAGTTTTCTGTTCATGTGGCAAGACCCATAACACCTGTGACGGATACCACACGACGCTGCATTACGACTATAGTGTCTAGCAGGTTTAGACACAAGCTATAGCATTACAAACCACTTAATTATATTCCCACAATTAGTGAATGTCAAGAACTTATTAAGAATCCACATCTAGTGTTAGAAAGTTCTGACTTTCTGGAATTCAAACACCAAATGTTCCCACATACAAACCCTGTTGGTGTGCAATGTCACATACTGAACACACAATAAAGTAATGTAGCATGTAGTAACTCCTCACCCAATATTGTGCGGGTGATAAAATCGAGAAGAATGAGATGGGCTGGGCATGTGGCGCGTATAGGTGAGGAGAGGGGGTGTATAGGGTCTTGGTGGGGAAACTGGAGGGAAAGAG
>Ga0123354_10002009_pt1 | contig 26157 bp, 10 predicted proteins | sample TergutLab28metaG_2_FD_97872 | JGI IMG/M metagenome (GOLD analysis project Ga0123354, IMG submission 97872) | Labiotermes labralis P4 segment gut microbial communities from Petit-Saut dam, French Guiana - Lab288 P4 | ecosystem: Host-associated > Arthropoda: Insects > Digestive system > Gut ...
TCTGAAACATGTTGAGCAATATATAATAAAGCAAGTGTCATCTAGTTGGTCAACCTTTATTCAAATATCAAGATGATGCACGGTCCAATACGCATAAGATGTAATTAAATATTTAAATAATTACATATAGGCAAATTCAGCGTATAACCTGCCATGAAGGCAATGGAGAGGGGGTGGGGAAGCACAGGTATCTCTCTTTACTTTCTTAAAAGTCAGTGCTAGATGGAGGAGGGTGATTAACGCGACACCCCGGTGGCTCTACCCCCGGAAATGACCCAGTACCCAGTGTGTAGGTGGGTGGGTGGGCTACACAGCCGGAATGGATGGGCATGAAAAATCTCGCCACCACCGTGATTCGATCCTTGACCATCCAGCCTGTAGCAAGTTGCTATACGGACTATACTAGCCCAAGCCAATTTAAGTAATTACATAGATAAAAACAACTGAAAATTAGGATAACGAAATATATAAATAAATAAAACAATCAACACCTGTTTAATATATACTTAAATTAAATAAATGGTTAAATAAGTAAAGAAATTTTGGGATAACTAAGAGAATAAATAATCAATGAAATAAATACTTAATTAAAGAAAAAAGTATATAATTAAATAAATGGATATTAAATAATTACTTTTTAAAATTAAAGAAATGACCCAGTCCCACTTTGTCCAGCACAAATTCAATGCTGGCTGGCCTAAAACCAAATCCAGGCCTCGGAGATAACAGGCCTGTGGCTAACCTCCTGAGCCATGGTGCAGCCCATTACTCTGTTGTCTCATAATCTGTGACAATGGTTTATTCAATATGACATGAATACAGTGGTCAATGTAGGAAACTTATTTAATAAAAGCAGTGTCTTAGAGAGATCTGAAGTTCTCACAGATGCATGAAGAGGATCCGGCAAAACGTCTAACAAACTATGCACACTGCACATCACAGTCTTAAAAAATTATTATCTTAGTGTCTTGGAAGCTGTATCTGCTCCTGTCTTTCAGTGGCTGAGTATCATCGCAACAAATTTTATTATTTTACTTTATTTATAAATCACCTTAACATGGGAATATGTCCAATTCCCAAAGCATGGTGTATACCAAATATACCTCATGCAACGCACAATACCAAAAACGACTAATTTACTTCAGATATAATGGTATCTTCTCAGGAAAAATAATCAATGTAAAATTTGAATAAAACAAGTTAAAAGAAAAGTTGTCCCTCTGTCAAGTGGAGTGTACAATTGAGTCCTCACCAATTCTTTTTAAACTCTCTGAGGACAAAGATCTGCTGCTGTAAGGCAAAATGACAAGCAGTACAACCACATATTCAGAAATTGCAGCAAACAATAACAGTAATTAATATTTAAATTAAATAAAATATACACTTTACCAAACACAACTATCTTATACTTTACGTCCTCTACTAACAGTAATTAAGTTAGCTCACTATTCTCACATTATTCATTATGATATACTTGTACTACAAATCAGCACTGAAGTAAACTAAAGGGAAATGAAAGCGTAGACACCAAGAATTATGAATGCAAAGTTAAAAAAAGTAAAAAGGACACGGGAACCAATGAGTCTCAAACCTGCAACCTTTGCACTAGAAGTCACAAGCCTTAACCCCTAGACTACCTACAGTTGTAGCTGTGGGTGATGAATCATCTGTAACATGGAAGATACAAAACTTCAATGTTGATTTTCTCTGCAATTTCTGAATATGGGGTCATCCTCCTTGGCCATTTTGCATTATGGCAGGAGTTTTTATTCTCTCCAGGTGTAACAAGAATTTATGAGGGCACAATCGTGCACTACCCTTGTCAGCACTACACCATGAGACTTATATAAGAGACATGAAGCTAAAGCTTTCTGCATTCCAAACCTCAGTGTTAGACAGAGGCGAGTGGCCTGTTTTCAGTTCTGATAACTTAACTGCCAGAAAATCGAATGTGATACAAGACAATGCCCCTATATGAAAATAAACCCTGGCCATATGGCTCACAGCTGGACACATTACTGACTCGGCTATACTAGCTAACATGGACTAATGTCTCCAAGTAAGTATTTGTACAGCAGAGCAATCATGAAATTTTTTTGGCCACAAAAAATAAATAATCCAAGTGCCAAACACACACAATAAAAGTCAGCTATCCTTAAAAACCATACAACAATTAATAAAAAAAGATGTTGCACCTTAGACAGTGGTTGCTGTATCTCTTCTTCCAGTGTTGCAACAATAACATGAAATAATTCATGTGCATCTTGTTCCCCATGTGGTATAAACCAACCTTGAGATATAAGTGACTGGATCAACTTGGATGGAGTGTACGGGTCTTCAGCTTGGCCCGTTCCATTCAGTGCTGCCAACATTATTAGAAAAATGTCAATGACCTGTTTCTGGCATACAATCTTTATGTTTGACTTCCAAGACACTACTGCTGATCACAACAACACAATGTGATTGTTCTACAGTTTGAACATTTAACACATTCTCTGTCAGGGCAGTTGTGAATATCCACTGAAAACTCTTTACCACACACACTGACAGTCACTAGTGTCCACTGCAGACACTTTACCTCATAGCATGGCAGTCACCAGTGTCTGCTGCTGACTCTTTGCTTAACACCATCACAGTTAACAGTGCCAAGTGAAAACACTTCACCAAACAACACAGATTACATACATAAAGACATATACACAAAGAAAACAAAACTATATCTTGTTCATTTACCTTGGAGGGTCTTCAGTAATGATGAAGTCAAACTATTTCGTGTGCTGTTATTCTGATGCATGGACAGCCAGTCCAAAACAACAGGGCATGAAGCCAATGCCTGGAGTAAAGTGTTGAGAAAACATGTGTACCCAAGATTCACAAGTCCAAGAACACGACCTGAAAACCAACACACATAAATGCTTTAATTCCAAAACTGGTGGTGATATTAAAATTATGATCTTCTGGGATGTGGTGTCATGTAGTCTGTGAGATAGGTACCAACATTTTGAAGGGACCTGCTGTCTCAATAATTCTACCATGCAGATGGAAGCAGGTTTCTCCAAAACAATGGCTGCTATACATTATGCATCACCTCCTCTATGACCATGTTCTTAATACTCACTGCAATGAGAACCTCAACTCTCACATAAAGGTGACACACATAACCATACCATATGCAAGGAGAAAAACTGAAGTGATAAAACACACATTGCAAAAAGAATGAGTTTCAGGCTTTTGTAACAGCACAGTTAAGGTTTTTGTTTTTCTGAGATATGATGTCATGTCACTGGGTAACTGGATCTCTACCTTTTGAGATAATGTAGTGGTCTCATCTCTGAGGATCAAAATGTGCGCGAAGAATGCTAAATCAGGAATACTCTAATAGGGTGCATATGTAGTTTGCGTGGGCAAACAAGAAACATTTTGGACAAAAAGGTCTCTGATGGGATATTTTCACCCTTGATGATGAGACAGCTACACAGAAATGTGTACCAGGAATATTTCTTTGGGGTAAAGACAGCCGGTGCATGAGGCTGACAACCTTACCACCTCCATGTGCTGACTGTCTTGAAATCTGGGAGTCTCAACCTCCTGGAACCCTTACGGCCTCTCCAGGCCAGTAACGGGATTGCTTTTACTGCCTCATTTTATTCCTGTTTTTTCTCAAGTATCTGACAAATGCAGAACATACGATCAGTAGTTGACCGGTTATATCGAAACCCACAATGATAATCCCCAATAATTTCTTCTGCATATGAAGTTAACCTTGGCAGCAGGATTTTGGGTAAAATTTTGTATGTATTTGGCAAAAGTGATATGCCTCTATAATTACTGCAATCTGTTTTATCACCTTTCTTATAAACAGGTACAATGATCAATTCCTTCCACTGCTCAGGCAGTTCCTCCTTTTCCATTGCTTAGTTGTACCAAAGGATAGGCCCCACCCACAGGCAATTGTGAATGTTTCGTAACACAGCAATTTTTCACAGAGAGGGGTTGTTAGCACCTCGCCCAACACCCAAGCTGAAGGACCACCCTTTGTCAGCTGTCTGCGACTGTTTATTCAATGCATTTGCTGCTACCCTCCATATTGGAGGACATTCCTCCTCTGCAACCTGCAGACATGCCATGCCACAGTGAGAGGGACCCACTTATCATGGGTGAAAGGTTTACAAATGTGGTAAACATGACAATTACACTTTCATAAAATTGTGATTAAACAGTATTCCTCACAAAATACCTTCATTTGCTTAAGTGTCTATGACAAAAATTCCACCTTTTTGTTAAATCATTTAATACCACCACCTACCAACTAACGCAGTTAGTGAAGGCACTGTGCTACAAGCCGGAAGGTTGCAGGTTCAATTCCCGATGGTGTCATTGGAATTTTTCATTGAGATAATTCTTCCGGTCACAGTATGGCCCTGGGGTTGACTCAGCCTCTCACCTTACCACCTTCATGTGCCAACTGTCTTGAAATCTGGAAGCCTGAACCTCCTGGAACCCTCAGGGCCTGTCCAGGCCTGTAATGGGATTGCTTTACCTTTCACCTACCAACTAAACACAGGATGTGTCTAACTTACCCCTTCGCTTCTGACGAAATGTGGGTCCCCATAATATGAAAACTCCAACTGCTAGTACAACTGATACTGTGGCTAACAACAAAACATTCTCATGTTTTGTTTCCAGCATGACTGCAAAGGAAGAAACAAAAAAGACATGTAAACAAAAGTGTCCACTTATCACCCAACTGTATGTTAAATACACTGAACTGAAATAACAAAATTGCCACCCACAATCATGTTAGGTCTCAAATACTTTATAAACATTTACTCAATTGTTGCAGCAATGTACAAATTTAGACAGATATTAAGTCGAAATTCTGCATCTTGTTTTCAAATATTGTTTTAACACTGTTCGAACTGTGTCAGTTATATAGTATTATGTCTGTAACGTTCATCATAAAACCCTGGTTTTCCACTCTTGTGGATGTTATTAAATGTCTCCCAGATGATGTGTCTTTAAGACTAAAACATACAAGTAAAAACTATAAAAGAAAATAAATATCACATATGAAAGTGTACCACAATGGTATATAATTTGTTTCAGTTTTCATTAATGATCAGGCCTGGCTCTGAGATTTAATTTTAGTAATAAAATTTACGCCTTGGTTGCTATTCCGTGAACACATAAAACAAAATTAGCTGCCATGGTTACACTTTCAGTTTGTGTATTAATGTCAGAAACTCAATTAAATTTAACAGCCATCACTTCAATTACAGTCACTATCAATGCTGACAACACATATGCACTATCATTTCCCTAACAACAGAAGCAAAAACAAGCAATGCACAAATAGAGAAAGGTATTTTGAAGTCTTGGTGAATGAAGAAAGGAAGGCAGTTACAAGTGTTACAATTTCTATTAGATCAGCCCTCTAAACTAATTTTTAACAAACATGATTAACTAGGAACATGGACAAAACATCTTCCAGATATGCAAGGTAGCTACAAATATATTTAATTAGCAGTGACAGCCAACAATGACTGGTCCTTCAGCTTGGTGGTTGGGTGGGAGGCTAACAACTCCTAAACTGTAACAAAAACAGCACAATAGGGAATGTTACACAGGAACTCTGGCCTAGGGGTGGTCTGAGAACCAAAAGGCAAATAAAATGTACTCACCTAGGTGAACACCTATCTAATTTTCATGAATAACTCTGCTATACTAATTTAAAAGAAATGCAATAAAAAGTCATCTGTGCATTTAAAGTATCACTAAAGAAACCCTTCAATAGGTGCATCATACATGATGAAACAAGTGTATGCATTCATTGTTGAGCTTGGTGGACATTTCCAACTTTAGCTTCAGTAATTGACACATGCATGTTACAGCATTACATGATATTACAAATTGCAAGTAAACCTGTAATTTTAACATGTTCGCCATAAATTCCACTGCGCCTCACGCATAAAAAAAATACTCATCGCACGTTCTAACAAAACAAAACAAATGCTTAACTCGAATTCCTGTTTAGAACATAATCTTAATTTCTTAATAAACGTGCAAAGCAGTGAATGTCGGACACAGTGGAAAGGACAGTCTTGTCGTTACAGCTCACAAAACCAAAATCTTCACCAAACGTAACGGAAGTTCCTTGGCGTTAAGCGGAAATTCGTGGCGTGTTAGGTTCTGTTGGGTTAGGCTTTTCGATTTTGGTTAGGGGTAGGATCCTTTCACAAACAAACGGCAATCTGTCAGATTCTAACCGATAAAACAACTGAACAGCTGGGCACTGTGACACCGTACTAAACACAAGCATATTATACTACATATTTGTAGCTGATAAACTGAATTGTTCTTAACACACGACTGTAATACAACAAAACAAAACAATACGCATCTTTCATACCCCTTATCCGTATAACCTGTTAAGTCCTGGCGCTAGTAGACACGTTCACAAGTGAAATAAACCCATTCAGTAATTCAATTGTTTCAAACTATCAAACAAATCATACATTAAGCAGCAAAAACCAATGGCTTGCCAGCATTTCACCTTGCTGGCGTTACGGCAGACCAGAAATGATCATACAGGCACGAATCAAAGATGATCGCTGACGTGGGCCATTGCTCGACACCCACGATTCCACGGATAACAGCTCTGCTCAATTCCGTACCGTCAATTGTTCATGGAATGGATGAACCGCAGGTAGTAAGCTGTATAAAACGCTGGACAATGTAGTTATTCAGTCTTCGCTGTACATATTTTGATGAAAATCATCACAACTTACTAGTGTTGCATGTAGATTTCGTGTATCAAGATATATTTTAAGGGCTTGCTTCGTGACTTCCGAAGGATACCTCAATCACTATGGTGGTTAGGTTAAGGGCTGGGCCACTGAGAACCTTGATTCGATCCCCTGAAGGGTACATTTTTTTATCTTCTACAAAAGACATAACGAGGCTCTGGGGCCCACCTAGCCTTCTATTCAATTAATAAAGGGGGAACTTTCTCTGACAAGGGGGAAGGGGCACGCGGTAGTGCAGTTAGTTGAGGCACCGCGCTACAAGCCGGAAGGTGGCGGGTTTGATTTCCGATGGTGTTATTTTAACTTTTCATTGACTTAATCTTTTCAGCCGTACTATGGCACTGGGGTCGACTCTGCCTCCAAGAGAAATGAGTAACAGGAATATTTACTGGAGGTAAAGGCGGCCGGTGCGTAGGGCTGACAACTTTACCATCTTCATGAGGCAACTCTCATGAAAGCTGGGACCCTCAAATTCCTGGAACCTTCAAGGCCTGTCCAGACCTGCACAGGGTTTGCTTTATATTTACCTTTACTTTTCTCCGACGGATAGGTTGCCTGTGCCTAAAACTGACAGCTTACCTCGGTCTAGTGCCGATGTTATAGGGCTATACGTATACGCACAGGGCTATACAAAAAGTATAGGGCTACACATATATGCACAGGGCTATACATGTACGAACAGGGTTATACATATAAGTACAGGGCTATACAGTTACGCACCTCCATTCTTCCATACGCCTTCGTGTCTTACACAAGGAAAGTCTGTATTTTCGCGATTGTTATACCACAGATATAGCACGCTGCCGGAGTATATGACAACAGGAAAAGGTTCCTTGAATGGTTATCAGCACGGCAAGATTCAGGGCAAAAGAAACTGATAAAATCAGGAATGAGTAGAGCTATAAATACACACCATTTCCATGCCTTCATGCCATGCATAGGAAAAATTTACTTAAACTTTACGATAAAAAATCCTTATGTTCCACATCCAGTCTTTTGTACTACTGCAAAAGCTTGTCGGATAACACTCTTGTACGCTTTATTAAGAGTAATGGTCTCAGCAGCCATTACTTCTCTATTCCCATATCAGTCGTAAAGAAATCCCTGATCATTAATTTCGTAATGAAGCAACTCTGTTTCCATTACAAGTTGCCGACTTGGGAAAACTATAAAGGGAAAAATAAAAATCCCAATTACAAACTTAAATTGCAATCAAAACAACAGACATTTACAACGTGTCTAACTGCGCAGTTACAAATCAGTAAAACGAACGCCGGGACGTTATGCATCCCAACTAACTCCTCTGACGCGGCGTCCGCGGCAGCGATTAATATTGAATTTGTTCCCGTTATTTCCGCTAGATTGTAGCAAATACCGGTTTCGTGGCAAAACTGTTATACGCTCCCCAAAGCATTATAGGCGTAATATTCTGCTCATTATGTAAACTGGTTTGTGTTACAATATGCCTTATGAAATACACTGTACAAACAAAACTTTCTTGTTCTTTGCTGTTTGATCTTTGTTCGCCAAGGTTTGTGAAAGACTGACTCATTTGGATTCGTACTGTGATATCCTGCATTTTTCAGAGGCGGTCAGTCGTCGGTTTCTCACCGCGGAGGCCCAGGTTCGATCCCAAGATCATAGGTGAGGTATTAGTGGTGAAAAAGTGACAATGGAACAGATTTCGCTCGCAGTATTTCGGTGCCTTCTGTCACTTCAATTCCACCAGTGCTCCATATTTAAAGTCATTTATTGACTGTCGACCTCATGGAATCGGGATATTGTAGACTGTAATGTGACTAGTCTACGGGCTGGAAAACCTGCGAATTGCAGTTCGATTTCCGGCAAGGTGTAACAGGTTCTTCTCTTCTTCAAAGCATCGAGACCCGTTCTGAGACCCACCTGGGTTACCGGACAGACACACCTTCATACCTCCATATGCCATCGATGTATGTACAGGGACGAACATTACTCTTTTTTATGGTCACTTTAGTACAATCTAGATGCTACAAGTATCGCCAATAAAAATACTTCGCGTTTGTAAGTTGAAGAGAGAGAACCAACAAGATGCAACTAATTCGATGTTTATTATCAAACTTTCTATCTCAACATGCTTCGGGCATCATTATGCCCATCATCAGGAGAATAAGACCGTGTCCTACTGCATGCGTTGTTCTGCCTGGGTGTGTAGGCTGTGGTTGGCTGTGGTCTTATGGAGCTGCGTCGTGAGCTCCACAAGACCACAGCCAACCACAGCCTACACACCCAGGCAGAACAACGCATGCAGTAGGACACGGTCTTATTCTCCTGATGATGGGCATAATGATGCCCGAAACATGTTGAGATAGAAAGTTTGACAATAAACATCGAATTAGTTGCATCTTGTTGGTTCTCCCTCTTCACCTTATGTTCACGATGCACGGTCACAATAACCTAAAACTTCGCGTTTATTTTCTGTGTGGGTACAAAGAGTTCCGGGGAACCTGCTGCTTCCAATTTCAGGATTAGGTGGATGACAGGACAGTAGTCGAGCCGATCTAGAAGGAGGTAGGGTGTTCCTCCGAAAACCGTGATACGCTTAGTGAACCTAGAAAAAAGAACATTAATCGATATTAAATACGAAAACTTCAAGTCCTCGAGGTTTTTCAGAAGTGGATTTAGGTCCGTATTTTGAGCGATAGTGGAAGCCACTCTAATACGACTATCTGTTCCATGCAGCTTCTAATGAGTTGCCAACTTGTATAATTAACCTACTGAAAAAAAAAAGTGAAAGAAGCAACTAGCTGGAAAGGAAGGTAACAAAGCTAATAAGTTTTAACGTAGAATTTGATAACAAAATAAACATTCCCAAATGAATTACAAAAAAGATACAAACGATGCCACTAATGACTAAAAAAGTGGAAAATAATGTAGCCGATCATATTTAGTAATAGTTGTTTCTTAGGATTGCTGGCGTCAGTTACGGACGGCTCATGGCCATGCGTTGTAGGTTAATCTGTGAACGTATATTCAGGACCGTTGGTGATATATAGTAGGGGAGAGATTTAAACGCCGAAACAGGAGCTGATAACGGACACTAGAAGTCCAGTAAGGAAGTCAGTAGCGTACGAGTGTGGTGTAAGTGGGAGTATAGAGAAGTGACTGTGTCAGTTTCCTAGAAATGATCTAGTTCTTTTACTGGATACAGCGCTCCATTATTTTATATCAAGAATAAACTGAGTAAATAAAACAAAAAATAAAAAAATAAATAATTAAAACTATATGTGATTCGGTGAACCACATCCGTTTCCCGAAAGAAGATCACCTACCAGACTGAGAACGTCGGGATAACAAAGTTATGAAGGGTGATCGTGTAGAATAAGTGGGCAGACTGACGAACTATTTAGGTTAACTAAATGAACTAACCGTGCATTAACTGAGCCAATAAACAGGATGTGAAAAAATGACAGATTCGATGTTGGCGCAGCGGTATCTAAGTATTTTAATCCCAACGCGGATGAGTAACATTGTTGTTATCGATATACCGTGAAAGTTACGTGTAATTTCTTGTCGGCTTCATGTGAGGTGCCTTTGATCTTTGTAACCTTACTGCCGCACACATAGATTTTTTTGGAGGTAGACATAGACATAGACAGAGAGAGAGAGAGAGAGAGAGAGAGAGAATTTTATATTTATTTTCGATAATATTTAAAGGACGAAAATTTAATGAACAGGACAAAAACCGCGCGGCTTGCTAACAATCTTGCAGTGGATAAAACAGAGACGGATTCTTTTATAGCATAACCACATGACAGAAACTTTCCATTTAATTGAGTGGTCGAGCACGGTATCAATTAAATTGATTCGTATCGATTGGCTATATGTGAGCATGTTGAATTGCAAACAGTCCAGGATATGAACCCCCGACAAGTCATTATATCCTGCCACCACACACACACACACACAGACTCATATGTCCAAAAGCAAATGATGGCAACAATGTCTTCTGTTCTGTCAAGTTAAAACAGGAATTGCGGTCAGTACTTGGGTGTATGGAGGTCCACCGAATAATCGGTGCTCTGTGGAATGTGCATCCAAATCTATCTAGCTAATCCACGTTCTATAATTTTGTCGAATTCATGGCTTCACCCTTTCAGTTATAATTTATGGCCGTGTTTCCCGTAACTTTTGTTGTTTTTCCGTAACACGCGACAGTATTTCATATGACTTATTGCAGTGTTTCCACATTTTCGGGCTCAAATCGTGGCATTTCTTCCACAGTTTCAGTCATATTTGTAGCAGAATTTCCACGTTTTCAGCAATTTGTGTCAGTATTTCCACAGTTTAAAGCATAAATTGTGCCAGCGTTTTCAAAGTTTCAGGCATAGAGTATGACATTGTTTCCACAGTTTCGGGCTCACCTTGTGAAGTTTCCTACAATTCAGTTACAATTTGTGACAGTGTTCCCGCATTTACACACTAGTGTTTCCATGGGTTCAGTTGAAAACTGTAGCAGATTTATCACGGTTACAGTAGTAACTTTGCCAGTCTCTCTTTCTGGTTGAATTTCATTTGATAACACTTAAAAATTAAGATCATGTCGCTCAGAAAACACTTCTTTACGTCTCCTTTACAACGAACAGATTAATGCTGATTGTAGAACTAGTAAAAGGTAAAAGGTAAAGTGATCCCGTTACAGGTCCGGTGTGGACCAAAGGGTGGGTAGAGGTATAGCTCTACTCTTCCATGACCGCGTCACTAGAAGGGAGTGAGTGGTCAGCAGCACGCTCCGGCCGCACTTTACCCCCGGGAAAGACCTGGTACCCATTGTACAGGAGGCTGAGTGGGCCCCAGGGCCCATCCTAGACCGTCCAGTCCGTAGCACAGTCGCTATACTGAGCTGCCCGGCCCACTTGTAGAACTAGTAGTAATCTGAAATTATGATACCGTCGTGTTAACTAGACCAATCAAAAGTTAACAATTACACAAAAATTTATTATTCCCGCCTCGCAATACGAAATTCGGATCTGGGCAGGGAACATGAACTTTATTTTCTCCAAAATGTCCAGACCAGTCCTGGAGCCCATACTACCTCCAATAACAAGGTACTGGAGATAAAGAGACCATGGAATGAAGCTGACCACTCACCACAATCTGGTGTTGAGGTTGGGAATGACAGAAATTATAGTTTTACTCCTTCTGTATACCTTTTTATGGCATGTACAGGGATAAATTTGCCGGACAATTTTCAGATACTGGAGCATTTTAAGCGATACTTAAATAAATAATTATTTACCATATTTTACACCAAGTTCATACACGTTTTAAGACTAAGGGTGGCGTATGCAATAGTAAGTACTAATATAATATAATAATAATAATAATGAATAAATGTCAAAGTACATGTAACATAGAGATCAATATTTCAGTCCCTAACCCATAAATCAGAAGCGATTTGCACACATAATTATAGTTCGGGTTTAATTCCAATAAGATTGAAGATTCACACATCCACAAACCTAACGTATGTAGACGACGATGACGGAAGAATAACTGAGTGTCAGAAGATGGAAATGTAACAATCATAGAAATGAAAAGATGATATCAATATTACTCTTATTTACACATAACATAAGCTCTTCCCATATTGTAACAACAGCATTACAACAGACAATAATGGACCGTAAAACTGTTGCTAGAATACAAACAACAATTATAGTGTGATGTGTAAGAAACTTAATATTGACTTTTAAGTCATCAGTTTTACACTATTTATAAGAGTATTAAAATCAGCATTCACGAATTGAAAATCTAACAGTACTAACAGAGCGTAAAACTGTTTAACTAAGATTATTTTAAGTAAACTCTAAAACTTTACCAAGACTGTTTAATTCTGAATCAGAAGGCACTGGAAGTAAGATAAAGCAAGGCAAATCAATCCCTGTACAGGCCTGGGGAAGCCCTAAGCGTTCCAGGAGTTTGAGGCTCCCAGATTTTCAGAAAATCAGCACATGCATGTGGTAGGTGTGTTAGGCCTACGCCCCGAAGAAGGCATTATAATTTTTCGAAACGTCAGAAACGACATGCTGCCACGCCCCCCAGAAGACTAGAATTTTCAGCAACGCGATCTTGAGAACATAAAATTTCATACATGTCAAAAGTGTTACAAACGTAATTCTGATGAGAGGCCTATAACTGCTGACAGCTTTAGCCTATGACAATTATTTCCCGTATATTCTAAGACGGAAATGTTTGAAGACTGTTTAATTAGAATGGCGTATGTTGAAGAAATCTTATGCTATAGTGCTAACATAAAATTCCGTTATATATATATACCACATATGTCCACGTAATCAGTAAAGCTGCGTTCATGTATAATTAACAGAAGGGGTGAAATTTAATTTGAATACTTTTAAAGTGAGCGTTTAGATTAAATTCCAATAACTTATTCGTCAGGGGAGAGGGTGGAATTGACGGATTTGTATTTATGATTATTTATTGATTATGGAACAGAATATCCGTTGAGAACGATGTTAAAGCAGGAAGATTTATTTTCGCTTTTGCTATAAGCGTGATCTTCTATACAGGAAAATCATCCGTCACACTTTTATGATTGGGCATGAGTAGGAATATAATAGTAAGGCATTTTTGAAAGAATCGTTGTGGGAAATGGATTCCAAGTGTAAGCTATTGCCATATGCTGGGTGACATTGTCACTAATAACTGGTCTAGGCTGCTGCACTGAATAACTTTACATGTAAGATTTGAAGTTCTCACAGCGGTTCACATGAGTCTTATGCGATGTAAAATCGTGTAGGCATGTAGAAGCAACCTAGTCTCTTCAAATGTAGAATCAAGCAGTTCTAGAATTTTTACTGAACTGGTTAGCTACCGACTGCATTGGAACCTAAAAAGCGAACCATCCTCTTCTCAGTGCACTACACTGCTTAGCTGATCGAAGGTTCAAATGAATCTAAATACGTAACACCGAAAATTTTTTTCCTGCCTCAGAGAAAACACACTCCATCTTCGTTTCATAAACGAGTGGGTTAATGTTCTTTTTTTATGGGAATCATACGAAACAATAATTACAGCTTTTTTTTTTGACATTTTGCTGACCGTGCATCTCAGTATTTAACCAACTTGATGCACAAAATTTATTTCACAGTAAGTTTTATTTCATGCCTCTACATGTTTCGAGCACACGTGCTCGTCATCAGGAGGTCACAATTGTATTATACAGCATCTGGTATCATCACACATATAGGTGACCGTCTCGTGCACCAGACGGCCACCTATGGGTGTGATGATACCAGAGGCTGTGTAATGCAATTTTGACCTCCTGATGATGAGCACATAGTGCTCGAAACATGTAGAGGTATGAAATAAAACTTATTGTAAAACAAATTTTGTGCACCAAGTTGGTTAATTACTGAGATAAATAATTACAGCTTTAACAAGGAAATAGTTTGGAAAGTTAAAGCACATTGTGAAAAAGAATGCAGAGCCTGCAGCTCTTACAATACACAATCTAAACTCGAGTCCTCTCCTTAGTTACACGACAAAAGTGATAAACAATTATTATTTACCGTTTACTACTACTAATTACCTTTAAGGAAGAAATGTAATCTCTTGCATTTAAAACTCCGGCCTGTACTGCACATTAAACTCTCTATCTTGGTTATAAAAACCGAAGGGTTATTGCTGTTTAACAATAAACATATTAAACCAACACGTGACTAAGAAACATGTGTAAGGAACACAAATACTGATACTCTGAATATCTAGTGGAATTGCATATGACGGCTTGGTAAATGTCCTCAAAACCCAATAATGACAACACGTGTTCCCTGTTTTATTCCCTAGATTTTATAGTCGTGAATAATTTTAAGACGGGCGTTGAAAATGAATAATTTGAAATATGCCTTACCACGTGTAACACAACACACGCTGGAGTTGTCGTCGTATTTAGCAAGAGATTTACAATCATTTCGAAGGCAGAGATTACTGCTTTTGTTTTTATTGTGGGATGACAATTTCAGATCGTAAAATGCTTCTATGGCTTCTTTGACACTACCGCAATTTTTGTACTTAACTCATGAACGATGAGATATCTTCATGAATGTACAAAGATCTTCAAGTAAACTACCTTTTATTTTTTACAGATTTTTAAACTAAAGCCACGTGTGTCGACAAATTTAGTGGATTGTGTCTACAAATTTTGGTCAAAATTCTCGACATAAAATTTCACAAAATCACCCGAAGTAGAGATTTTCCATGAAATGAGGAGGACAGACGGACTCGACAAAGCCTATAAGTGAGCACGTCTAAAATTATAAATATTTTGTTTCTCTTTCTCCACGGCGGACCAACAGAGAACATCCAAAGATAAGCAACTGATTCCGTGAACTTGTCGGCAGTTAGAGCAAAGTGCAAATACTGATGTAGCGTTCAATATGCGATTAACATCTTTATGTCTAGTTTTCTTTAACCGCATGAGAAAGTTTAAATTAATTTTATGTTATTCCTTAGAGAAAATCTTAACTGTTGTAAATCGTGAGATTAACTGGTAAATCAACTGCTTTCCCGATGAAGAAATGGCACTTCTGCTTTTGTAGAACAAGATATTGTGCATCTGTTTCTTTGATAAATGTGGATCCATTTGTTGGGTAATATTTTATGCTCCTTGATCCCCCTACTCGGCAAGACAAGCCCAAAAAGTTGTTTAGATCCTCACTTAACCAGGACCCTAAATCATCCACGAGATGCAAGTTGGGTCTCTTATGTGACAGTGTGCGGCCATACACGGAAATTTCCATGTCGAAGCACTGTGCTTCAATCTGGCTTGAGTCTTTAAAACTTTGTATAAAAAAATCGCTCGAGATTCGAATGTTTTTGAAGACCTGCATTATTATTTATTGTCATCTACTCTAACGACCGCATTCAGAAGCGGCAATAAAACTTTCACAAAATAAAACCGCTCACACAAAGATAGACCATTAATAATCTATTAAATATTAACCAAACTTTTGGTATTGTTATTCGATTAATCGACTGATTAAATGCTTATATCGCGGAACATATCATTACAAAGGCTTTGAAAATATTTTATTATTATTGTAAATAACAAACCAGGAAATACACAGTGAATTAATTAAGGTCAGTAAGGATTAAAATGTCGATTTGTATAATAATTTCGGATTATTAAAGAAATAAAAAATATATTTATTTAAGCAAAAATAAACATATTAAGCCCATCTGAAAATGAAACAAACCATTCCTATCAATTTATGCAAAAATAAATACAATATAGCAGAAAGGATATTGTTTGTCTCAAATTTGCTACTTTTAATGGAATGGTTTTCGTACTATAGGGCCATATTTCTATTCGAAAGTCTTGAATTAACAAAGGGGGTTTTTACGGTGTACAAAGCTCTTTGCGTAATGCACTATATAGACATTTAGAATGAGAAATTCACGCAGTCGGCGAAGAGGCTTAGAATTCTGCTAGGAAGAATTCGTTTCTCTAAATCTTGTATTGGTCTACAAAAGTCTATTCTTCCTCACAGTTAACAATTCAGGTAAATTTAGGGATTCTACTTTCTGGAATTATCTGGAGAAGTTACATTTAATCATTACGCTTCAAGAAGAATTTTCAGAGTGTTATCTTTTATTTATTTGGACTGGCCATCTTCTTCTAGATCTACCTAAGTGTCTTCTTCTGTGCTTTACAGTTCCAATCATATTTAGACATTATATCATTGACCATCCTTCTGTTATCTTCAATAGATTGTCCACTAACCTAATTTTCAAGGTCTAATTTCAGCAGCCTAATTGTACATTTTAGGTAAGGAATCCCCGTTGTGTTTTAAATATACTAGTAAATGAATTAAATATATATAGTATATGAACAACTTTGTATATAGTTGTGTAGAGGCTTGATTTATTTGATATTCTGAGGACTGTGCATCATGATATATACTTATAATAAAACCAACTACATGCAGTAATTTCCATCCTCATCCCGATAGCAAGCAATCAGCTTAACCTGTATGACATATACCTATTGCTGTGTGTACAGTGCTAGACTCCTGATGGTGGACGGAGAAACCGTCCGAAACATGTAGAGTCCTATTCTAAAAATAAATTTGAGAAATTAGTGCATCTCGTTGGTTTTATTATAAGACTTCATTTATATTTATTTTATTTACTAGTTTAAATGTAGTTCTTCTGAAATATTTCTTTTCTAAATGAGCACAGTGTGTAACAACAAATGACACCGAATGAACAAATAATTCAATTGACAGTCAAATTCCATACAGAACAGGCCTGCTTAAGAACCTGACAGTCGCTTACCTTTTAAAACAAACTACCGCCTCTTTGACTTCGAAGTTTCACTAATATATTTGTGACAAGAGTCCCTCACTGCGCCATAATGATTTCATATATTCTACACAGTCAAGCCCTATTTATTTAAGCTCCAACCACTATTCCTTTTGTGCATACAGCTGAAAGATTTTTTTAATTTATAGTCCTACAATCGAAACTTCTAAGGCATTTTCGTCGTCCCCTAAATACCAATCCAGTCTTATCCACATTGGTTATATAAATTTGGACAATAAATAGCCTCAATTCTTGCATACGCCCTGTACAATGTATGTGTTACTAAGGAGAAAGATAAAATTCTGTTTAGTGTAAAATAGGCAATAATTTTAAGGACATAACGTGTTTTGCGTGCAGCAGTTAACATATCTTCTGATGCTACCGCTAGTGTCTCATAAAGGCACATTTTTCGCCGATGTTTGAGATTATGAAGTGATGTTGCCGTGCGACTTCGCACCGCCCACACGACCTACGCAGCGGCTCTCAAGACCACCACCCATCCAAAAACTCGGTGCAGAAAACCGCATGCTGCAACTCAACATCTAATGCTCCTGATGATAGGCATATGCACCTGAAACATGTCGAACTAAGAATACATCAATAAAATTACCCATTTGCATTAAGTTAGCATTTCACTTTATTTCATGAGGAAGATGCACGGCCAAACAACCCTCAGTTTTGAGATTATACTTTATGTATTTCTTAGGTTCGATGTTAACACTGCAGCGACTATTTTTACCGCACTCGTTTGACTTTTTACAACGTGTCGTAGAGGAACATGGGCTAAAGTTTCGGAGGAACCAGCTGCCTCCGTGTACGTCTGTCTTCTAATGATTCATGCAGCAAACCCCTTGAAAGGCTGGCCTTTTTCTACCATACTATACAGCGCCATACTATACAGCACCATACTATACAGCGCCATATTATACAGCACCATACTATACAGCGCCATATTATATAGCGCCATACTATACAGCGCCATACTATATAGCACCATACTATACAGCACCATACTATACAGCACCATACTATACAGTGCCATACTATACAGCACCATACTATACAGCACCATACTATACAGCGCCATATTCCAGGAGACCAAAATATTCTCATCGTTTTTTTGGAAGAATTTCCTTATTCTGTTACCAGTTAAGTGCGGGACAAGAAGTGAAGCCCCCAACGTAAACCGGGACTGTGGTAATGACCTGCCTGCTCAGGGCTAGAACACGTCTGGGGGGGGGGGGTTTGCAATGATAGATAGTTATGGAACAGTGGTAGAATGATGATTAAAGGGGGAAACACGACGACACTGGAAGAGAAATCTGTTTTAGTGCAATATCGTCACCCACGATCCTCATAATGAAGTTACCCAGGATTGAACGCTGGGGAAAAAGAGTGAGAAGCCAGCGTCTAAAGGTTTCACCTACGTCAAAAACATTTCAACTGTTACAAAATTTCAATATGCGACATTTTTTTTGTAAATTAATATCTAACAATGTTCAGTCCCGTGTAATATATTGTGACTGAATGAATGCCAGAAACTGCAGAGGGAGATAATTTCGAAACGCTGTGTGATGTTAGTCTTTGGATGACCGCAAAAGTTCATGTACTGCATCTAGTTAGTTGGTTGTATCTGTTCTTGAATTAATAAGTAATTACATGCTTTAGTACCGACATTGTTCACTAAGGACTCGGAGAAAGAGCGAAACAATTTACATGGACATATTTTTAATGTGTTGTGCGCGATTTTAACGTGCTGTTTAGAAAAAGGGGTTAAAATTAATTCAAACGTCTTCCTGTTTGTCAGTTTTCCTCCTTTATATTTGTACATGGCTCATCTTCACAGATAAGAAAGAAAATTGCTATTGGACACTACGCCAAAATTTGTCGGGACAATTTGATTTTGACATTTGGGTTCTAAGGAGGAGGTGGAGAATTAGATAAAGGGTACACATTTTTTTTCCGGAAAATCTAGGAGCCATTTCAAAATTCTAGGCCCCAGGAAGATGACGTGAAATAAATTAAGCTCTGAGGTCTCACCATTATTAGGCACCAAAATTCAGTGTTCAGTTGCCCTGGAGATCTGACGCTCGGTACTTTTGCACCTCTAATTTAGAGTATGGTCTTTTGGGTTATACCATTGGTTGGGCTGTTGGTTGGCTACCTAGGGAATAGAGGAACGTGCTGCCTCCATCTACGTGGCTAACGTCACTATATGTGGGTCCACTGGAAAAAAAAGAATATTACGTGAAGTTTGAATGGAAGTTACTCTACTGGAGAAAAAAGTTTATCTTACAAAATAATTGAGGTGTTATACGAATTGTGTATGTGATTAGTTATTTAAGGAATCATGGTTATCATATGCAAAAGCTGCTTTTAAAATTAAAACTTCTCTGCACTTCCTCCCAGAACTTTATTTTTTGTTCCTTGCCATTTTCAGAATAAAAAAAGACGTTTCCTTTAACAGAATTAACTGGTTAGTTTTTTAGTAATTAACCAACTTAATGCACAAATTTCTTTATAGTAAGTTTATTATGCGCCTCTACATGTTTCGAGCACTATGTGCTCATCATCAGGAGGTCAAAATTGTATCATACAGCATCTGGTATCATCACACCTGTAAGTGGCGTCCGGTGCACAGGTTGATAGAAGAGTTCTCTCAGCCTGTGCACCGGACGGCCACTTACAGAGTGTGATGACCTCCTGATGATGAAAACATAGTGCTCGAAACATGTAGAGGCGTATAATAAACTTACTATAAAACAAGAATTTGTGCATTAAGTTAGTTAATCACTAAGATTATACTGAGATGTACGGTCAGAAAAACATCAAAATTGGTTCGTTTCTGTCACTAAGAAGCAGAGTGTTTTTCTATGAGACACGAAATAAGTTTCTATTTACATGTTTCATGAATTTGAGGCTCCTGTGTGATTAGATGTAGGATTTAGTTCTGAAACGTTTCTCAAAATAACACGAAGTTTTACTGAACTGTCGGGAAGCACGTAGTCTCCTTATGTTCTCATTGACTGAGTCAACAGACATGTTCCACATTTAGCTCACAATTTTTTCCATAAGTACGTGGCAAATGTGATAGACAAGAGAGGAAATAGAGATTAAAGTCTTTCTGGATGTTAAGCTGTGTCACAGGGTAACTGTTTCCCGTGGCTTTGAAGGATCATAGTACCTTCATCTTCAGGGTCAAGCGGTTGAAGTCTCTCTAATTTTCAAGTTTCTTCACGAAAGTGTAAAATAAAGATTAAAATTATTTGTGTCGACTTATTTCATCGTCTGTGTTACTTTATAGTAAGCAAATGTTTTAAAGTTGCTTATATTTCCGTCTTCAGAAGGGGAGGATATGGACAACGTTGTAATATCAGCAAATCCTCTCATATGAGAATGCCAGCGGTAAGGCCATAACCGATCACGATTGCCTTTATACGCTCTTCGGCGTGGGAATAGCACTGTTAAATTTAGTAGTAGGAGTAGTAGTAGGAGGAGTAGGAGTAGTAGTAATGGCAGTAGCAGTAGTAGCAGCAGTAGCAGTGGTAGTATTAGTAGTAATAGGAGTAGTAGTAGTAATAGTACTAATTCAGTTGAAAGCGATAATTAAGTTGCCATGTTCTACGTAAATAGATAACTGACCATAACACGCAGAACCATTACCATTCAAAAGAACTAACATTTTAGCAAAGGAACGTGTTTGCTTTTCACGTTTCCAAACCACCGAATAACAAAGTAATGCGGAAAAAAATCGTAAAAGGAACCGAAAAACAAATATCTATTAATTTTAGTAACATCCACGTAAAGTGTGAAAGTGAAGGTTATACCAATAATACCAATAATAACAATAATAATAATAATAAAATCCTCAGCGCCGAATTACAGAAAATGGCCATTGTGGAAAGAAAAACACATTCTTGATGACAGTATTACCAACATTACTCCTGCTAATACCATCACTAATTAAACTAAAAACACGTACACAAATCAAATTCTTTCATTGTCAGGGCGCTGATTCAGCAGCCTAACGGCAATGCCAAAGCCAATGAAAACAAGAGAAAAAAAAGCAACAAATAAAAGCAACAAATAAAAGCAACAAATAAAAGCAACAAATAAAAGCAACAACTAACACATTGTAGTTCCAATACAAAGCATTATAATGTCATTTACTTTAAAACACAGTATGATAAAAATACAAACAGCTGAGCAGCAGTATCATTTGTAACAACGTGACAGAGGCCGTAAGAAACAAGAGAAAAGCCCCGAAAAATCTACGGCTTTTTTTTTTGTTCGCTATGAAGAAGGACGTAGAACGTTCCTCCATAATTTTTGTACCTAACCAAGAAGTGTCATAGCTAATAAGGCCGTGAACCTGATACAAACCCATACAGTAACTGGAATACATTCAGTCTAACCTATCTATAATTATGGGAGTATTAGGAAAGGGGGGGGGGGTAGGAGATAAGTCTGGGATTTTTGGTACACTTTTAGTCAGTGTATGATAACACACTTTTCGCTAATCTAGGTACGTCCAGAACATTTAAATCTTCTGTAATATTATGTGGTGTAGACTGGTAAATATTTACCGACTTTTCGGAAAATCTTGAAGGGTGAAGCAATCACAGCAAGGAACAAAGGGATAATCATCATTAACACGGCCGACAGAACATCAAATCATGCACTACATGTAAGCAGTTCGATAATATTCACATAGATCCATTCATGATTCCATTCTTACAAACATTTCTGTTTACGTGTAACTTCGCCTCGTATGCGCATTTAATTTCTTGACTCTTGACTCAATTGTTCGTTCTGGTGTTCAGTCATATTTGTCTCCTGCTTAGGGTCCAATGTACATGTTGTCATCAGTAGCGACACGCAAAGATCGGTGTAACCCTAACACGAAAACAATAAACTATTTTCCATACTCATAAAAAATGACGCAGTAGTTTAAAACATCTAAACCATATTTATTGATATATATTTATATTTTACACTTCCAGAAGTTGTTCGGCATCTTGAAGTTAAAGAGACAGCTATACCTCATTCGCATTGTCATATATTCAATATGTGATCCGTGAATATTGAATTACCTTTGCAGGAAGAAGATGGATTTCTCTCCATAAATGCGACCAGTGCTTCTTCAGTGATGTTCTCCGCAAAATTTGAGACTTCTGCCTACAATTTTTGAACCTGCCAGGATGTATCACTAATCGAAGGTAAACAGCCAGCTGCTACGCGCTCCGTGACACCAAATTAATTAATTTCAGAGCAACTACCGCATCTACTTTTTTTGATGAAGTAATTTATCCCTTCGGCCTTGGGCCACACAAATTTCAACACAATGAACGGTACGTTTTAATTAAACAGAACGCCGAGGAGGAACAGAGGATGTTAAGAAAAGATAAATGAAGGAGGAGGAAGAGAAGGAGAGAATACTAAGTAATTGTGGAGGTATAAGTTTAATAAGAATTGCAGAGAACAAAATAAAGCCTCTAACCTATTGCATAGATGTCTACTTACATTACACACACCTATTGCATTAATGGGAACTGATAAGTGGGAATTTGTACCATGTTATTGGAAAACAGCGGATTCTTCTTCTTCCAGTTGTGAAGAATAGGAATGTACAGAGCATATCCCAGTGGATCGACTGCGTTTCATGTGTTGTCACGAAGCGAGCAAGAATATCCTTGTTCTCTTTCCCATTAGAGTGGCTCTTATAATCCATGTTATAAAAACACGGATTCTAAGCATTTGTATTCCTTCATACTTCTTGTACCTAGATACATACCGAACGTAAGAAAACATAAGATCTAAACACGCATTTTGTGGACATTCTTAATGACAATTAATACGGCAGAATAAGAGTCAGCAGTAACGATTCTGGCATCTTCAGGTAAGCTATGACATCTTCGACTAAAAGTGAATACTGCATTCCACTCAAGAATACTTTTAACTGAGACGCATGCTGTCCTCTTCTCCTATTCATAACTATTAGCACCTTACCGCTTCATATATGTAAAGGCAGAATATAAAGCATTGGTCTTTTACATGTATGCAAAAGGACTGATCTGTGCTACTCAGCTAATACACCGATACATTGGACACTGTGGAAGCTGAATGAATAATTGTGCTCGTAATTTTCATCACCACAAGCGCTCTGTTTCACTATAACCAAGTCCGAAACCCTCAACGGATGACATGGCGGTTTTATGAGGCGAGAGTTACAGCAGGGTTGTGTTCAATAACGGATTAGCATAAAATAGTGTGCTGAGGTTAAAAATTTCACTCCCTTCTCTCTCACTCTCTCTCTCTCTCTCTATGGTACCCCCTCTCTCTCTTCGTTCTCGGAGCACAAACAAATCTGACTGTGGGCCGGGGGGCGGATTATGAAATGGGTATTGATTGGTTACAGGGAAGGGGAAGAATGGGGAAAAGAGGAAATGGAAAACGGTGTATAGATTGTATACATATATTGCCTTCAGGCGGGAATGCTGATTTCCATAACACTGTCAGGAGATCAAGAGGATGGCGCTATTACATGACTCTGACTTTGTAACTTTAATATATGGATGGCCCATGGTAATGTGACATAGTTTATTGTATATCGTTATATAATTAATTAAGAACCGAAATTAACATAATACAACGAACAACCTGGTAAACCAACTACCTCTTAACTGACTGCATGCTACAGTAATTAACCTTGTAGTAAAGCATTTTCTGTGCCCGGTTGGCACCTGAATTCCCAATGCCTTCTTATAAAAAACCCGTGTTTGGATAATCGTAAGAGAGTATAATTCATTCTACGTCTTTTTATCCAAGTTAAATCACATACAAATTCTATTGTAGTCCCCAAAACCTGAAAATCAACAAAACACAATGAACAATTCAGCAGATGAAATATACCAGGATGCAAAAATATCTCCCTATTATGCCATTAGCTCATTTTGTATTCCTTTCTAAAGAACGCCTATAGAATTAACTTAAATTAGGAGTGATTGTGTGACATCTAAATTTCTCAAGGTTGTGGTTATAAAAATCATGATTTTCTTGGATGTGATGCTCTGTAGTTTGGTAGATACACATCAAAGTTTCGCGAGTTCATATTACATAAATCTTGATTATAGAGAAGCAGTTCATTCAAATTCAGTCCTTTTACTTGAGAAGAAAACTTTAGAAGTAAAAACCACGATAGGAGGAATCGTGCAAGTGTTTGGGAGCAAGATGGAAGGAGTGAGGCACAGTGGATTAAAATATTTAGTGACATGAAGCAAGGAGAAAAGCAAGAAAGAGGACTAAATTATCTATTCGTATAGTCTATGAAAATGTAGAAGTCGATGTGGTTGGTTTAAGTGTTTATTTTACTACATTGCTTAAAATGTAGAAAGTCCATCTTTCTAAGGCTCTGTCGTTGCAAATTATATTTGGCGCAATCATCATTCGCAGTAACCCTACGGTTTTGAAAAGTTGATTAAATCACGAAGGAATTAGTAAATAGAATCCTCCGTAGTCCTGCCTATTGTAACTGAGGTTTCTGCTAGAAGACTGCGAAGGCGTTAGATTTAAATAGCCAATACTTCCTCCTTTCTAATTATTAGTTACGTTCATTTTATTCTTCGAACTTCATTTATGGTACATAACTTTTGCATTTTACTGAATGAATTTATCAATCAGTCTGGGAAGAGTCTTATTCCTATGGCAGTCTGTGATGAATCATGTTAGTAACGCGATATTTGGGTCACTTGGTAAAAAACCAGGCAACTTTACATTCATTCCGTGATAAGGTGCTAGGGTGTTTGTTTGTCTTGTCACCGTGATCCCCCAACTAAATTCTCGTATCAGTTTAAAATAACATTCTTACGTTTATTGGGCCGTGTATCATTGTAATAGTTGAAGAATAAAAGACCAAATTGATGAGCAGGCTGTAGTCTGCAACACAGACACCACTCCAACCCAACCGCACCAAATCTCCAACACACAACGAACGGGGAACAAAACTACCGATGTGGTAATTCAACAGCACAGTCGCAAGCTCCTGATGATGGATATATTAATGTCCGAAACATGTTGAGCACATAAGAAGTGAAATAAAATAGCAAGTGACATCAAGTTGGTCTTTATTCTTCAGCATTTTTACATTTAAAACAAGTTTTTTTTCCGGTAAACTACTGGTCGAAATATGAACTGTATTTAGATGACGAGGGGGCAGGGAAGGGTAGGTTTCATGGCGCTAAGGGTATTAAGGTCAATCCCCTCCCACCTCACCCAACTCGCACAAACTGTATCTCGGATGATGTTTTTCTTTGGTGAGATTCTAACGATATGGTCCGTTTAACTATCGGTTGAAATCTTAGAAATATGACATAGGAGGCTCGTAAAAACCCACTTTAAAGTAAAAAATCTATATAAAGCTGTGGCTGGAAGATAGAGAAAAGAGACCCTTTAGGTGAAGTAGGGCGTGAAGGTAGGAAACTTGGGGAGTTACTCACAATATGGCTTAACTTCGAAATTTTAACACGATTATAGATTTCCACGTTCCACGGATATAAGAAAATGACTGCAAACAGAATTACAATCAAGTATTAAAGACAGGCCTTGTTAAATGGAGTTAATATGGTGGTCGGTTATTAGGTTCCCTGACCCTGGGGGACAAAAGTAACAGGTACATTAGGATGACCTTATACTGAGGGTACTTGATTGTATTGTGACAATTTCATTTGGTGTGTGTCTTGTATTGTCATTGTTTGAAATTGATTCGTAATGTATGTGGGAGTGTATGTGGGAGTGCTTTGACAATTGTGTCGGTGTTTTGGTAATGTGTACATGTATTTACTGTGTTTTGTATTTTTTGTACAGTGTTTTTGTATTGTTTCGTTTATGTATATTTATTCTTATTTATTGTGTCTGTACTAATGTAGGGACTACTGCCACCGTGTAAAAACTCAGTTGCATTGAATAATAATAATAATAATAATAATAATAA
>Ga0123354_10002011_pt1 | contig 26142 bp, 22 predicted proteins | sample TergutLab28metaG_2_FD_97872 | JGI IMG/M metagenome (GOLD analysis project Ga0123354, IMG submission 97872) | Labiotermes labralis P4 segment gut microbial communities from Petit-Saut dam, French Guiana - Lab288 P4 | ecosystem: Host-associated > Arthropoda: Insects > Digestive system > Gut ...
GATCAAGTGTTCGCCGACGTTTGATCAAGTGTTCGCCGACGTTTGATCAAATGTTCGTTGACGTTTGTTCAAGTGTTCGTTGATATTTGAGACATTATTTACCGTAGTTTAACAATGAATCATTACCAACTAAAATAGAGCATATTACAATAGTTGTGACAAAGATATTATTTTTTTATGATATTCAACCATTGAAATTGAAAATTGGTTAATTCTACTTTAACAGATTAAAAAAGTTTATCAAGAACGGTAAAACCCGAAGGGTTGAATTTGAATAACCCCCAATGAAGCGAAGCGATTGGGGGTTAAGAAGATACAAACTCTCATCTCAACCCCGATAGCGGGTTGAACTCCTACGGAGTTCCCTTGATGGAGAGTGGCATTCTTTTGCCCCCAATCGCTTCGCTTCATTGGGGGTTATTTACATTAAGTCCGGACTTTTTCGTTTTGATAATCAAATTACAATGTGTTAAAGTAGAATTAGATATCTTTTTGATTTTTACTAATTCCACGAGAAATATATTTCCACCCCGAATTGTGCGAGGTTTGCACACGGTTACTGATATTTTTTTAAAATCAACGAATATCTTGCCCAACAGTATATTGCAACTGTTCAAAATTCAATCGTAGCTCCTTTTGAGAATTGAGAAGCATCTCTTTCGTTGAACGATAGCTGTCCATAAAATCCATATACTCAACCATTGAAATATTTTTTGCAATAAGATTTTTTGCATAAACTTCCAACATAGCATCGAGTTCGCTCAAAGCGGGATTTTTGAGGTTCTTTTCCAAAAACGTATAGGTATTCAAATAGTTTTGATAACTCTCCATGACTTCATTTTGCAACGTTTTTTGTCCTTGCTCGACAAGCAAATCATTTTGATTGAGTTGTATCTGCGCTGTTTTAATAGCTCCCTTGTTGCGATTGAGAACCGGTAATTGGAAACCCACATTTACTCCAAAGAAATTATTCCAAACTCCTCCATAGCGGTCGTAATTAACCCCAAGATTCACATCGGGCATAATCAAGGATTTTTGATAAATGATATCTTTTTTATGATATTCGCTTTGCAACTTTATTCCCTGAAAGTCGGGGCGGGAAGAAATAGCCGTTTCGATTAGCTCATTGGGATTGATTGCATCCGGTGAAGGATAATTATTTTTGTCGTCAACTATAACAATCACAACCGAAGGTTCGATAGCAAGTAGGTTTTTCAATGTTTTTTGCGAAGCGTTAAAATCGGTTTGAGTATCATTTATCGTGCCTTCCATTTCAAAAAGTGCAGTTTGAAGCCGTAAAAATTCGCTTTTCGAAATATTGCCCTGTTCATATTGAGTTTTATAAGTAGCGGTAACATTTTCCAACAGTTTCTTTTGAGCTTCATATACTTTTATAATATTTTGCAGATAAACCAACTCTGCAATCGAGCTGCGAAGTTCCAATTTCAGCCCTCGTAAAAGTTCTTCAAATTGGGTAATTGCGATTTCCTTGCCGACCTTTTCAACATTAGCTAACTTCGCTCTGCGAGCCGAAAGCGACACCATTTGACTAAGCTCGACGGTAAATTCTTTGGGGTATGTAATTGCATTGCCAACTTCGTCGGTACTTTTTCGTTTCCAGAAGTTTATGTTCCCAATAGACAGTTCGGGATTATCCCAAACCTTTGCTTCGGCAATGGCTGCATCGGCTATCGAGACATTCATCTTTTCGGCAATCAATTCTAAATTTTGTTTTAAAAACATTGTTTCAAGTTGGTCGGGCGTAAAATTCTTTTCTTGGGCTACAGCCACACATAACGAAAACCAGCATACCAACAATAAACCAAATCGTATCATTGTTTTTTTATTTTATTTTCGGATGACAAAATTATCCAATCGCTTCGTTTTACACAGTTAGAAAACAATTATAAATTGGTTAGAAAATTATTAGAAAATGGGGAAATATTCTTTTGAAACAAAAAAAACTTTTTACCTTTGCGCCCGAAATTAAAAATAGTATTCACTTATATTTTTTCAATATGGACGAAGAACCGTATCCGAGTTGTAGCAGAACAAGAGTATTAACACTTCTGTAAGGATTGTCCTTTGTCGTCTCCTTGCAGAACCCTAATCAGTGAGGAGATTAATGATGAAAAAAAAGAATTTGAAAAAAAGCGCTTTTCAATACGATACGGAAAAGGCTTTTTACACTGCATCCCAACCGGCAAAAAATGTTTATGCGTTTTTGGGAACTTCACGTGCCGGACTTTCCGAAGAAGAAATCGAAGATCGTAGAAAGCAATACGGCGAAAACGAAATTGTCCGCGAACAGCGCGACAAAGGATTATTGATGTTTATCAAAACATTCATCAATCCGTTTATCGGCATCCTGATGGCGCTTGCGCTTGTGTCGTTGATTATTGATGTCTTGCTTGCTGCTCCTCAAGACCGCGAATGGGCTACGGTTATTATTATCAGTACAATGGTGTTGCTCAGCGCCATTTTGCGTTTCATACAGGAGTGGAAATCGAGTGTAGCATCGGAAGCCCTGCAAAAGATGGTCAATAACACGGCTTCGGTTTACCGCAACGGAGCGATTGACAGTTGCGAAATCAACATTTCGGAATTAGTGCCGGGCGATGTGGTATATCTGGCAGCAGGCGATATGATTCCAGCCGATTTGCGCATCGTTGAATCCAAAGACTTATTTATCAGTCAATCATCGCTCACCGGCGAATCAGACGCCATCGAAAAAACGCCTGAACAAAACGACAAACCCAAAAGTATTGTTGACTGCAACAATATCTGTTTTATGGGTTCAAATGTAGTCAGCGGCTCGGCTATCGGCGTAGTTTTCCAAACAGGAAAAGCAACTTATCTCGGCACGATAGCTAAGAGTTTGGTGGGTGTGCGTGCGCAAACGAGTTTCGACAAGGGAATAAATAAAGTGAGTCTTCTGCTCATTCGTTTTATGCTGGTTATGGTTCCTTTTGTATTTTTAATCAACGGTTTTACCAAACATAACTGGTTCGATGCCTTTATTTTTGCAGTTTCCGTAGCAGTAGGACTTACGCCTGAAATGCTGCCGATGATTGTTACCTCCAACCTGGCTAAAGGCGCTATCAAAATGTCGAAACGTAAAACAATTGTGAAAAACCTAAATGCTATCCAGAGTTTCGGAGCAATGAATATTCTTTGCACCGACAAAACCGGAACGCTAACTCAGGATAAAATCATTTTGGAGCGCTACTTAAACGTAACCGGTAAAGAGGATATACGGGTATTGCGTCACGCTTATTTCAACAGTTTCTTTCAAACCGGATTGAAAAACCTGATGGATAAAGCCATTTTAGCGCATGTGAGAGAACTTGGTTATGAAAATTTGGAAGAACTGTATCAAAAAATAGATGAAATTCCCTTCGATTTCATGCGGCGTCGAATGTCGGTAGTTGTAGAAGACAGTGCAGGAAAACGTCAAATTATTACGAAAGGCGCCATTGAAGAGATGTTGGCAATATGCAGCTATACCGAATATAATGGAGAAGTTTTGCCGATGACTCAAGAATTACGTGAAATTGTTTTGCGTGAAAGCCTGAGTCTGAATGATGATGGAATGCGTGTATTGGGTGTAGCGCATAAAAGTTGGATTGAAAAGAATCATTCGTTTGCCGTAGAAGATGAATCGGATATGGTGCTTATTGGATTTCTCGCTTTCCTTGATCCTCCAAAAGAATCCGCCCTAAATGCCATTCAGCAGTTACAGGCAAACGGTGTAGAAGTGAAAGTACTGTCGGGCGACAACGAGGCTGTGGTAAAATCCATTTGCCGGCATGTGGGCGTGGACATAACTCACGCATTGAACGGCGGCGAAATTGAAACAATGACCGACGAAGAATTGAACGAGCATATCAACGAAGTGAAAATTTTTTCCAAACTGACGCCCATGCAGAAAACCCGAATTATTACTTTATTGCAAAATCAAGACAATACCGTAGGCTTTTTGGGTGATGGCATCAATGATGCTTCTGCATTGAGGCAGTCCGATATTGGCATTTCGGTGGATACGGCAGTGGACATTGCCAAAGAAAGCGCCGATATTATTCTGCTTGAAAAAGATTTAATGGTATTGGAAAAAGGGGTTATCGAAGGACGTAAGATTTTCGGTAACATTATGAAATACATAAAAATGACGGCAAGTTCCAATTTTGGAAATATGTTCAGCGTTTTAGCGGCAAGCGCATTCCTGCCTTTCTTGCCGATGATGCCGATACAAATTCTTATACAGAACCTGTTATACGATTCTTCCCAAACCGCTATTCCATTCGACCGGGTAGATAAGGATTACCTGAGCAAACCTCGCAAATGGGATTCATCCGATTTAAGCCGTTTTATGATTTTTATTGGTCCTATCAGTTCGATTTTTGATATTACGACCTATTTACTGATGTTTTTTATTATCGGTCCAATGGCTTTCGGCGGCATAACCTATCATTTGTTAGATGGCGCACAAAAACTTGAATTTGCAAGTCTGTTTCAATCCGGCTGGTTTATCGAAGGATTGCTTTCGCAAACGCTGATTGTACACATGATTCGCACGCGCAAAATCCCGTTCATACAAAGTAGAGCCTCATTGCCGGTCACGTTATCGACGCTCATTGTGATGGCGATTGGTGTTGCGCTGCCTTTCTCCTCAATCGGTGCAAAAGTAGGACTTGTTCCGCTACCTTTACATTATTTTCCATGGCTTGCAGCTACTTTACTATGTTATTGCATTTTGACACAAATTATTAAACAATGGTACATCCGACGGTTTACGAGATGGTTGTAATGTAAAAAATCCTTATCTTTGCACAATGGCTAAAATTCTTGTAATCGAAGACGAAAATCGGGTTGCCGAACTGCTTAAACGCGGATTGGAAGAATCGGAACATACGGTAAGAATTGCAGATAGCGTATTGAATGGACTGACTGTGTTTTTTAAAGAAGTTTTCGATATTGTTATTTCCGATGTGATGCTTCCCGACGGCAATGGTTTTGAGTTATGCCGTAAAATCAGGGAAAAAAATGAGACGATTCCTATTCTGATGCTTACTGCGCTCGGCGCTACGGATGATAAACTCGAAGGCTTCGATTCAGGAGCTGACGACTATATGGTTAAGCCATTCGACTTTCGAGAGTTGGATGCTCGTATCAATATTCTGTTAAAACATCACAAAACATCTTCAGCAGACAAAATTGAGTATGCCGACCTGAGAATAGACCTTCGGACAAAAACGGTTTTTCGAGGGGATATACACATCGTACTTACTCCAAAAGAGTACAATTTGCTACTCTTTTTTGTGAGAAATTCCGAGCGAGTTCTTTCGCGTACCGAAATTGCCGAAAAGGTGTGGGACACTCATTTTGATACGGGTACAAATTTTATTGATGTATATATTAATTATTTACGCAAAAAAATAGATAAGAATTTCAACACAAAACTGATTCATACTAAACCCGGAATGGGATTCATATTCAGTCATGAAAATTCGTACTAAACTTACACTCCGATATTTAACGGCAACGGTGCTACTGGTGGTGTTAGTATTTGCTGTACTTGAAGAGTTGTTATACCCTCAAGCAGGTTACGATATGTATCGCATTTTGACTTTTAAATTACTTGCAATTTGGGTGATTTCGTTTCTTATACTCTTTATTATCGGTTATTTTATGGCTCGCAGCGTATTAAAACCCGTTTCAAAAATTGTAAAACACGTAGAAGAAATCACCGCCTCGAACCTGAGTAAGCGTGTCGAAATAGATAATCCGAAAGACGAGATAGGCGAATTAGCGGCAACGTTCAATGATATGCTTGACCGCCTCGAAGAGTCGTTTGAATCGCAAAAAATGTTTGTCAGTAATGTATCGCACGAATTGCGCACGCCTATGTCAGCGTTGATTGCCGAGCTTGAATTGTCACTCCACAAAGAACGTTCAAACGAGGATTATAAAAGAGTAGTAGAAAATGCCCTTGCGGATGCCCGAAACATTGAAAAACTTTCTAATGGACTGATGGATATGGCAAAAGCGAGCTATCATACCGACCAAATTAAAATGACTTCCGTCCGTCTGGATGAAGCGCTCCTCGATGCAAGCGCCAGGGTGATGAAAACTCGAAACGACTACAATGTCGATTTGATTTTCGGAGGCTACACCGATGACGATCGCATGGCTACCGTTTATGGGAATGATTATTTGCTCCGGACTGCTTTTGTTAACTTGATGGAGAACAATTGTAAATTTTCAAATAATCACAGCTCGACGGTACAGATTTCATTTTCCGGACGAAAAGTTTTTATCCGTTTTTCCGACACAGGTATCGGTATCTCAAACGAAGATATTGGACAGATATTCAAACCTTTTTTCAGAGGTGGAAATCGTACTTTTTCGACTGGAAACGGCATCGGAATGACGCTTGTAGAACGTATTGTTAAACTTCATAATGGCGCTGTTTCCGTGGATTCTCAACAAGGCAAAGGGACAGTCTTTACTCTTGCATTTGAACATGTTTGACAGTTATTCGAATGATGCAAAACGAAATTCATCCTTGGAACTGGTATATTCCCGACGGAAGTGAAACGGTTGTTATCGGTACATTTCCACCTACACGGCGCAATTGGTCGTTCGATTTCTTTTACCCAAACAAAAACAATTATTTTTGGAAAATGATTGCTCGAATTGCCGGTCGCCCTTTGCAGTATCTTACAGGAGAAGAGGCGGTCAATGAAAGGAAAGAACTATTGATTCAGTTGAAATTAGGTGTATCCGATATGGGGCAAATCATCCGCCGGAAAACCGATAGTTCTCTCGACCAAAATCTGGAAATCATCACCTATATGGATATTTTCAATCTATTGCAAGAAAATCCTTCCATACGGAAGTTAATTTTTACCAGCAGTTCAGGAAAATCAAGCGCTATGGGTTGGTTCAAAGAATATTTGTCCTTGCATGGAATCCCATTCAAAATTCCTCAAGGAAAACGACCGCTTCGAACATCGGTTAGCATCAACGGTAAATCATTTGAAATCGTATTATTATATTCCACATCACCAAGAGCGGGCGCAGCAATATCGTTTGATGATTTAACGAAATTATTTGCATTTGAGATATTGCAAGAAAACCCTAACAAGCATTAAAACCTGTTAGGGTTAATCATTTTATTCCCAAGCCAGTGCGCTTGCCCCTAAAATAGCGGCTTCCGCATCATTAAGTTTGGAAATAAGCACTTCGGTTTTCCCTTTGTAAACATTCAATACGTTGTCCTCCATTGCTTTTTTCAACGGATCGAGCAAAAAACTTCCCGCATGAGCCAAGCCGCCAAAAAGGATAAATGCTTTCGGACTGGAAAAAGCAATAAAATCGCTGAAAGCTTCTCCCAATATCCTACCTGTAAAATCAAAAACCTCAATAGCCACTTGATCTCCTTTTTTTGCAGCTTCATAAACATCTTTGGATGTAATGGGACGATGTTGAATATTCCGCAAAAGCGATTCTTTTTCCGGCTGCAATTCCAAATATTCCCGAGCCGTACGGGCTACTCCTGTCGCAGAAGCGTAGGTTTCCAAACAACCGGTACGCCCGCATCCGCAGATTCGCCCGTTTCCACGCACGATTCTAACATGCCCCAATTCACCTGCAAATCCATCATGTCCGACAACCAACTGACCGTTTGCAACAATTCCGCTTCCTACGCCTGTACCCAAGGTAATCACAATAAAATCTTTCATTCCTTTGGCTGCACCGTAAGCCATCTCACCTAAAGCGGCGGCATTGGCATCGTTCGTTAATTTGCAAGGCAAGCCTGTTTTTTCTTCCACCATTGCAGCCAAAGGAACAAGAATTCCTTTTGCCCATGAAATATTAGCGGCATTTTCAATCGTCCCTTTGTTCATATTTCCATTCGGAACTCCCATGCCAATCCCTCTGATTTTATCTCTCAGGTTATTGTTTTCAATTAAATCAATAACTGCATTTCCCAAATCATTGACATAATCTTCACCTTTACTATAACCTAACGTGCTGATAGAACTGCGAAATAAAATTTCTCCCCGCCTGTCCACAATTCCCATAGCGGTGTTTGTACCGCCCATATCAATCCCTATAACATACGATTTATCCATTATTGTTTGTTTTAATATTTATTAAATCTTTACAAAAATAGGAAATCTAATCAAACATTCAAAATTTCTTGTTATTTTTGCGAGAATTTTAGACTAATATAGAATATATGCGATTAATTATTCAACCTAATTACGAATCTTTATCCAAATGGGCGGCATATTATGTTGCATCCAAAATAATTAAGGCGAATCCTTCAGAAAATAAACCTTTTGTTTTAGGATTGCCAACCGGTTCTTCTCCAATAGGAATGTATAAAAACTTAGTGGAGTTAAATAATAAGAAAGTTATTTCATTCAAACACGTGATTACATTCAATATGGATGAGTACGTTGGTCTTCCGGAAAATCATCCCGAAAGCTATCATTCGTTTATGTGGAATAACTTATTCAATCACATTGATATAAAAAAGAATAATGTTCATATTTTAAATGGTAATGCACCTGATTTGGAAGAAGAATGTATTCAATACGAACAGAAAATCCGTCAGGCAGGAGGTATTCATTTATTTATCGGCGGTATGGGAGTTGATGGACATATTGCTTTCAATGAACCCGGTTCCTCCTTAAATTCGGATACTCGGGTAAAAACATTAACTACCGATACAATTATCGTTAATTCTCGCTTTTTTGATAACGATGTGAATAAAGTGCCTAAAACAGCATTAACCGTAGGAGTCGGAACTATTATGCGTGCCAATGAAGTTTTAATTTTGGCGAACGGACTTGCTAAATCACAGGCGTTGGCGGAAGCCGTTGAAGGCGCTATTTCTCAAAAATGGACAATTACAGCCCTTCAACAGCATAACAAGGGGATTATTGTTTGTGATGAAGATGCCACGAATGAATTAAGAGTTGGCACCTATCGCTATTTCAAAGATATTGAAAAAAATAATTTGAATTATGAGGATTTATTAAAATAATAACAATTTAATTAGAGTGCCATGAATGAATTTAAAACACTGAAAAGACTGCATAAAGAGGATTTTCAGAAAACAGTGGAAGGAAAGCAAATTAACTTATTTCTTTTAAATAACGCAAACGGAATAGAAGTTTCCATTATCAATTTCGGCGCTAAAATAGTTTCTTTGCTTGTCCCCGACAAACAGGGAAAGTGGGTGGATGTCGTTTTAGGAAAGAGCAACATCAATGATTATTTAAATGATCAAGAGCCTTATTTCGGCGCTGTCTGTGGACGTACAGCCAACCGGATTGCTAACGGTAAATTCTTTTTAGACGGCTGCGAATATCATTTGGCTGTGAACAATGGTCCAAACAATTTACACGGAGGAATCAAAGGATTTAACGCGGTCGTATGGGACGCCCGTCAATTGAATGAGCAAACGCTGGAATTAACCTATCTTGCTAAAGACGGAGAAGAAGGATTTCCCGGAAATTTGCATGTCAAAGTGATTTACCGTTTAACGGACGATAATACGCTTGAAATTTCCTACGAGGCTTCTACCGATAAAACGACCCTTATCAATCTCACGAATCACTCCTATTTTAATCTTTCGGGTGAAGGCGATCCGTATATCGGCGACCATAAGCTACAAATCAACGCCGATTATTTTTTGCCTACGAACGATGTGGCAATTCCGCTGGGAAAACCGGAAGAGGTGGAAGATACCCCTTTTGATTTCCGTTCGGAACATACGATTGGCGAACGGATTGAAGAAGAATTTACCCAATTGATATACGGTAACGGTTACGACCATAATTTCATTTTGAACCGTTCGGAAAAAGGTTTGGTTTTTTGTGCAAAAGCCGTTTCTCCCCAAACACATATTGCAATGGAAATTCACACTACCGAACCGGGAGTACAGCTCTACACCGGCAACTATCTGGATGGAAGTTTTATAGGGAAAAATGGGCATAAATATCCGAAACGTTCGGCTTTCTGTTTGGAAACGCAACATTTCCCCGACAGTATTCATCATCCCGGTTTTCCGACAATCATTTTGCTGCCGGAAAGCAAGTTTCATTCAAAAACGATTTATAAATTTTCAATTGATGCTATTGTTCATTAAATATTAAAAATAATCTAATCAATTAAATGTCATGGTACAACAAAAACAACAGAACGGCAACATAGTTGCCATCATAATGATGATTATCCTTTTCGGGATGATTTCATTTGTCACTAACCTAGCTGCGCCAATGGGTGTTGTATTGAAAAATCAATTCGCTGTTTCTAACGCCATGGGAATGCTGGGAAATATGGCTAACTTTATTGCCTACTTTGTGATGGGGATTCCCGGCGGGTTGCTGTTGCAAAGAATGGGTTACAAAAAAACTGCCTTAATTGCCATTGCAATTGGTTTTGTAGGTATATTCGTTCAATATCTCTCGGGATATGCAAGCCAAACATCAGCTTTTGGGGTTTATCTTCTTGGAGCTTTCATAGCCGGCTTTTCCATGTGCCTATTAAACACCGTAGTCAATCCGATGTTAAACACTTTAGGTGGAGGCGGAAACAAAGGTAATCAATTAATTCAAGTCGGAGGTTCTTTTAATTCCATTATGGCAACCTTTACTCCTGCTTTCGTTGGAATTTTGATTGGTGAAGCTTCAAAAGCGAAAATCACCAATGTATTTCCGGTAATGTACATTGCAATGGGCGTTTTTGCCGTTGTTTTCTTTGTTTTATTGGCTGTTTCGATTCCTGAACCTCATGCGGAACGTTCTTCCGAACCTCTTGGTAATTTAATGGCAGGAGCAATAAAATTCCGCCATTTTATTTTAGGAGCTATCGGCATATTTGTTTATGTCGGAGTAGAAGTAGGAACTCCTGCAACATTGATTTTATGGCTTTCCGACAAAGCGGTTTCCTCTGTTGGAGCAACCACTGCCGGTTTTGTCGGCGGAACTTATTGGTTTCTGATGCTTATCGGGCGGTTAGTAGGCGCTTTCATCGGAAACAAAGTATCCAGCAAAACGATGCTTAGCGTCGCCTCTTTAATCGGAATAGTATTAGTAGCGGTTGCTATTTTCTCACCCACAGGCTCTCAAGTGTCACTTCCTGTATTGCAGCGTTCGGATGCCGGCGCTTTATCGTTCGGATTTGCTCAAGTACCCGTCAACGCAATGTTTTTGGTATTAGTCGGACTTTGCACTTCCATTATGTGGGGAAGTATTTTCAACTTAGCTGTTGAAGGATTAGGAAAATATTTGGCGGCAGCATCCGGTATTTTCATGACATTGGTTTGTGGCGGAGGAATTCTGCCTTGGTTACAAGCGCATGTGGCAGATGTTTCCGGTTATATGACCAGTTATTGGGTTATTTTAATATGTCTTGCCTATCTGTTATTTTATGCAGTAATCGGAAGTAAAAATGTAAATAAAGACATTCCGGTAAATTAGATAACGAATGAGCCACCAAGGGAAACTGCGAGATCATAAAGGCTGTGAAAATTGCGGACATTTCGTAGAAAAACGGTTTTGTCCCGAATGCGGTCAGGAAAACATTGAAACACGCCAGCCTTTTCATTATCTTTTCACTGTTTCCATTGAAGATTTTGTGCATTACGACGGCAGGTTCTGGAAAACTATCCGGTACCTGCTGTTTTCTCCTGCAAAATTAACCCAAGTGTATCTTTCCGGCAAACGAAAACTTTACGTACCTCCCGTCACCTTGTATATTTTTATCAGTTTCATTACGTTTTTCATTCCCTCGCTTCTTCCCGATAAAAACGGAGAAAGTAAGAAACCAACCATAACCGTGCAATCAAACGAGGATAATAACCAGGAAAACAATAGTGACGTAAAAATTGGGAATAATTCATTATTTACAAAAGCAGAACAGAAAATATTTATAGAAAGAATTCTCCATGACTATCCTAAAGCAATTTTCTTATACATGCCTGTTTTTGCATTCTGGCTTTGGCTGTTTCATAACAAGAAAAAGTGGTATTATTTCGACCATGGCATTTTTACGCTGCATTACTTTTCGTTCATTCTGTTAAGTATATTGTTATATATTCTGCTAAGACATCTATATTTGTTCTTTGATTTGGAAAAATTGAAATGGATAAAAACGATAAGCGTACTATTTTCAATCGCTTTCTTTTCATATTTTATTTATTATTTCTTTCATGCCCACCGAAAAATTTACCAAGAAAAAAAAGCAATATCGCGCCTGATATGCAGCGCCTTGCTTTTCATTAATTTGTTTTGCATTATAATATTTAATGTATCCTATTTAATTATTGAAATGTATATTACAAAACATTCTATCTTTACGGAAATAATAAAAAATATTCATCAATTTTACAATTAAAAAACAATCGGATGAAACGAACGGTCAAAATTTTCGCGAGAATTGTAGGAGGAATTATCATTGTCTTAGCATTCGTAGTTATAGGATTTTATGTTTCCGGAAACGGATATGTTCTCAAAGCGTTTAGAGATACCTATCTGAAAGGTCATACAACCGCATATATCGACGATTATGATGATTTTGACAATGCCGTCATTAAAACCGGTACACCACAACCTTGGAAATTGCACGAAAAATATAATCAGTTGAAATTGACGGATACCTTGCGGAAAGAATTGGAAGATTATCAAACCATCGGTTTCGGAATATTTAAAGACGGAAAACTATTGTATGAAGAATATTGGGAAGACCATTCGGATTCAAGTTTAACCAACTCTTTTTCAATGGCGAAAAGCATTACCACGATGCTATTGGGAAAAGCCATTGCACAAGGTTATATTAAGGGATTAGACCAGAAGATTACCGATTTTATTCCCGAATTTCTATCGGATTCTTTAGGTCGCTTGGTAACCGTCGGTGATTTATCGTCCATGCGTTCGGGATACGACTGGAATGAAGAATATTATTCGCCGTTCAACGTAACAACGGAGGCGTATTACGGCAATCATATCGAAAAACAATTATTAGCGCGGCATTTTACAAGTCGCCCCGGCGGGCATTTCAAGTATCTTTCCGCTAACTCCCAATTATTGGCTATCGTTTTGAAGCGGGCTACCGGAAAAGATTTAGCGCAATATCTTTCGGAAGAGTTTTGGCAACCGATGGGAATGGAAAGCGATGCACTTTGGTCGCTGAGCGGCGGAATCGAAAAATCGTTTTGTTGCATTTATAGCAATGTACGCGATTATGCCAAATTAGGACAGTTATTGCTCCAAAAAGGAAATTGGAACGGCGTTCAATTGCTGGATTCTACTTTTATCGAACGAATGATTACGCCCTGTTACGATGCTTTTCGTCCCGATGAACCAAAGAAATATGGCTATTCCATCTGGATAGACGAAACCTACAACCCGCCTTTCTATGGCATGATTGGGCATCTCGGACAACGCATTTTGGTGGTTCCCTGCGAAAATTTAGTGATTGTCCGCTTGGGAAAGACTATGGATACCGCTCATCCATCCAAAGGAGCGCTTGATGCGGATACATATATTATGGTGGATGAGGTGATGAAGATGTTACAAAAAACGTAGAGACGTGACACACGCCACGTCTCTACCACCAAAAATTATGAACCAAAATGTCTTATTTCGCAACTACGCGAGCCATTTCAAGCATTTTGTTTGAATAACCCCATTCGTTGTCGTACCACGAAATTACTTTTGCGAAGTTAGCATCCAAAGAAATACCAGCTCCAGCATCGTAAATTGATGTTAATGCGCAACCACGGAAATCGGTAGAAACTACTGCATCTTCCGTATAACCCAAAATACCTTTTAATTCACCTTCGGAAGCGGCTTTCATTGCAGCGCTGATTTCATCTTTAGTAGCCGGTTTTTCCAATTCAACCGTCAAATCAACAACTGAAACATCGGAAGTCGGAACACGAAAAGCCATACCGGTTAATTTTCCATTCAAAGCGGGAAGAACTTTTCCTACAGCTTTTGCAGCTCCGGTAGAAGAAGGAATGATGTTTTCCAAAATACCGCGTCCACCGCGCCAATCTTTTGATGAAGGACCATCAACCGTTTTTTGAGTAGCGGTAGTAGCATGAACTGTCGTCATTAAACCTTTAACAATACCGAATTTTTCATTCAATACTTTAGCGATAGGAGCCAAACAGTTAGTCGTGCAAGAAGCGGTGGATATAATAGCCTGACCGGCATACGTTTTATGATTTACACCATATACAAACATCGGAGTTGCATCTTTGGATGGAGCCGACAAGAGAACTTTCTTTGCGCCTGCGTCAAGATGTTTGCGGGCGGTTTCGTCAGTAAGGAAAAGTCCTGTTGATTCAACAACTACTTCTGCGCCAACTTCGTTCCATTTCAGATTGGCGGGATCTTTTTCTGCGGTTAGACGAATTTTTTTACCATTAACAACCAAGAAATTACCTTCAACGGAAACTTCTCCTTTGAAATGTCCGTGAACTGAATCATATTTTAGCATGTACGCCAAGTAATCGGCAGCTAAAAGGTCATTGATACCAACTACTTCGATATCTTTTGCAAAATTGTAAACTGCGGCGCGGAACACCATACGTCCAATGCGGCCAAAGCCGTTAATACCTACTTTAATCATTTTGAAATTGTTTTTAATAGTTATAAAAATAAATCATCCGTTTTTTCCGGATAATTTTAACCTTTTTCTTTTTGCGCTGCAAAATTACAAAATTTAACTCACTTTTCAAATAAAATATGGTTCATTTTTTTTAGGCTGTACTTGTAGCATCATAAAAACGTCAGAATAGTCAATCAAGCAGATTATAAATATTCATCGGGAATAGAATAGACATGGGAAGAATTAAAAAAGGAATTTTAGGCGGCTTATCCGGCAAAGTAGGAACGGTCGTAGGGAGGAAACATTATGAACTTCAACGAAGAAAAATTATCAAAATTAAAAAGAGCCGATGAACTGTTTGACGAACGTTACGGAAAATCCGGCACGCCGTCTCGTATGGCATTTAAAGAGCGGGCATTAAATTGGTATTACAGTGAAATTTTGAGAGATCGCCGCAAGGAACTAAAAATAACGCAAAAACAACTTGCCGAAAAGGTTGGGAAAAAACGTGAATATATTGCCCTGTTGGAAAAAGGCGTAATATTGATAGATTCCCGTCTGATTTTATGTTTGAACTATCTGAAAATGAATGGGATTTTTTGAGGTGCAGTTTTGTCACCTCAAAGCAGGATAATAGTATAAGCCAAGAAAAAAGGGGCGGCATTCGTTATTTACCCTTTGCATTTACAGAACAAGGCGTGGCTCAAATTATTTCGCCAAAAAGTCGCCAAAAACACAAAATCAAAAACGCTAACAATCCAATTTATAGACTATTAGCGTTTTAATTGGTACTCGGAGCGGGACTTGAACCCGCACAACCGCAATGGTCACAAGATTTTAAGTCTTGCGTGTCTACCATTCCACCATCCGAGCAGACCAGAAAACAATTAAAAAAATTTCAAATTACTTGTATTAATTTCAAAAAAGAAATTTCGCGGACAAAGGTAGTCTTTTTTTTGAAACAATCAAATATTTGCTGGTGAAAAGTTACAGCGTAACCAAAAATTATTATTACCTTTGACAAATTTTCAGTTCATTCATCGAATTTGAAAATATTTATTCTTTCTAATCGTTTTTTTAATTACTTTTAATTCTTAATTTCGTGTTTTTGCATCACCCAATAATAACTTATAATAAATACAAATGAAGAAATACAAATTTCTCTTATTACTTCTGATAGGAGTAATCGGCGCTTCGCAACTTTTTGCACAATCAGCTTCTAAACCCGCTTTTTCAATAGTAATCAAAGGACAAGTATTGGATTCTTTAACAAAAGAAGAAATGTCTTTTGCTACATTGAATATTGTAAAGAAGAGTAATCCGCAAAAACCTGTTAAAATGTTATCTACGGACACAGTCGGAAAGTTTCAATTCAACTTATCAGACAAAGGAGATTTTCTCTTAACATCTCAATACATAGGTAAATCAAGTTTAAATGTTACCTTTCACGTTACCGGAAATGAAAAAATAATTGATTTAGGAAAACTATTGATTCATGACAATCAAATGTTGGGAGAAGTGGTTGTTTCGGCTGTCAAACCATTAGTGCAAGTAGATCAAGACAAAATAACCTATAGTATGGAAGATGATCCCGATTCCAAAACCAACAATGTGTTGGAAATGATAAAAAAAGTTCCGATGATAACGGTAGATGCCGACGACAATATCCAATTACGAGGCTCTTCCAGCTATTTAATCTACTTAGACGGAAAACCTTCCAATATGATTACCAATAATCCGGGGCAAGTGCTCAAAAGTATGCCTGCAAACATGGTTAAAAAAATTGAAGTGATCACCGACCCCGGAGCTAAGTACGACGCTGAAGGAGTGAGCGGTATCATCAATATTATTACTAATAAACAGCCGATGGGAGGATACACCGGAACGCTGAACGCCGGAGCGAATCTGCGTGGATATAACTTGGGCGGTTATCTGACGGCAAAGTATGGAAAATTTGGATTGACCGGAAATTACAATTATTATTATAATACAAATCCATCCACAAATAACAGTTCTTCCCGTGAAAGTTTTGATGACGATACCTATAAATATTTAAATTCCGAAGGTTCTAATTCCTCTCATGGACACGGTCAATTCGGATCCGGAGAATTTAGTTATGAAATGGATACACTCAATTTGTTCAGTGTGGCTTTTAATTTGTGGGGTGGAAATAATAATTCTAAATCAACCAATTCAACCCAAATGCTCGATATTACGGATAACCCTGTTTATGCGTATGGGATAAATACGAGCAGTAAATCCACTTACGGCAGCTCGGAAGTAAATGCTAACTATCAGCGGACATTCAGTAAGAAAGATGAGTTACTGACAGCTTCTTATCGTTTGAGCCTGAACCCGAACGATCAGTCGTACATGACGCAAATCGATTCTATACTCAACTATCATAATCCTTCGCAAAATTCTGCCACTAATGCAGATACAAAAGAACATACGTTCCAGTTGGATTATACAACTCCACTATCGAAAATTCATACAATTGAAGCCGGAATCAAATACATTATTCGAATCAGTGAAAGCAATAGCTTCACGAATATTTTCAATTCGGCTACGAATGAATGGACGCCATACAGTTCTTATACCGATCAGTTCCACCATCAACAAGACATTTTTTCTGCTTATGGCGGATATTCTTTAAAACTTAAAAATATGGGAGTTAAAACCGGATTACGAATGGAAGATACCCGGTTAAACGTCGAATTTCCTTTGGATGAAACTAAAAATTTTGATAATGGATATTTCAATTTAATCCCTTCGGCTACTTTTTCTTATAAGTATAAACAGGTGCACAATTTTCGCATCGGTTACAATATGCGGATTCAGCGACCGGGAATATGGAATCTGAATCCATATATAAACAATTCCGACCCCAAAAACATTTCGTTTGGAAATCCCGATTTGAAAGTTGTTATATCTCATAATTTCAATCTAAACTATGGAGTTTTCAAACCCAAATTCAATTTAAACGCCAACTTATTCTATAATTTTGTTAACAATTCTATTCAGCAGGTCACCACTTTAGATAACGACATCACTCAAACTACGTATGAAAATATCGGGAAACAAAAAAGTATAGGTTTATACTTTTATGGCAGTTGGAATCCGATAATGAAGCTTCGGGTTTATACAAATGCCTCAGCAAGCTACAGTGATATTAGGGCGAATGATGGATCGGATCAAAAAAATTCGGGATTTAACGAAAGAATTTTTGCCGGTATGCAATATAATTTTCCTCATGATTTGGCGCTATCTCTCAATGGCGGACTTTCTTCTCCCTATCTGAATTTACAGGGGTCATCTTCGGGATTTCATTATTCGTCCCTGTCTTTGAACAAAAGTTATTTACAAAAGAAACTGACCTTTTCGTTGTCTGCCATCAATGCGTTTGAAAAAACCATATCGTATGGATCTACAAGTCAAACGGATCAATTTCGCTCGACATCGAACTACGCCTATCTTGCCCAAAATTTCAGAATCGGCGTTTCTTATAAATTCGGTGAAATGAAACAGCAGATTCAACGGGTAAAACGAGGCATCAACAACGACGATTCTTCCAAAACCGAAAGCAGTGGTGGAAGTGAAGGCGGTTCAGGAGGTGGACAACAATGATAATAAGCTCATTTTTCTTTGGCTTTCAAAAAATATGCAAAAAAATTCGTAACTTTGTTGCTCAAATAGTAATAAATAAAAGAAAATATGTCTGAAAAAATGTCGAATTTACCATACAAAGTAGCTGATATCCAATTAGCTGATTTTGGACGGAAAGAAATTGAAATTGCCGAACATGAAATGCCCGGATTGATGGCACTACGTAAAAAATACGGGAAAGAAAAACCTTTGAAAGGAGCGCGCATCACCGGCTCGTTGCACATGACCATTCAAACGGCTGTGCTGATTGAAACACTGGTCGAATTAGGGGCAGACGTCCGCTGGGCAAGTTGTAATATTTTTTCTACGCAAGATCATGCCGCCGCCGCTATTGCTGCTGCGGGAATCCCTGTTTTTGCATGGAAAGGCGAATCGCTGGAAGAATATTGGTGGTGTACCGATCAAGCCCTCCGTTTCCCAAACGGCAAAGGTCCAAACTTGGTCGTTGACGACGGAGGAGATGCTACTCTGTTGATTCACTGGGGATACAAAGCTGAAAATAATCAGGAATCTATCAATCGTAAAGGCGGCAATCACGAAGAACAAGTGATTATTGATACGTTGAAACGAATTTTGCAAGAAGATAAAACTCGCTGGCATCATACGATTGCCGAACTGAAAGGAGTTTCGGAAGAAACAACGACCGGCGTTCATCGCTTGTATCAGATGCTGGAAAAAGGCGAATTGCTGATACCGGCAATTAATGTCAATGATTCGGTAACGAAATCGAAATTCGATAATCTCTATGGCTGCCGCGAATCGTTAGCCGACGGCATCAAACGTGCAACCGACGTGATGATAGCCGGAAAAGTAGTGGTTGTGCTTGGATATGGCGATGTAGGTAAAGGTTGCGCCAAATCCATGAAGTCCTACGGCGCTCGCGTTTTGATAACCGAAATCGATCCGATTTGCGCTTTGCAAGCAGCAATGGAAGGCTTTGAAGTGACAACAATGGAAAAAGCAGTCAAAGAAGGAAATATTTTTGTTACTACCACCGGAAATAGGGATGTAATCACTATCAACCATTTAGTTCAAATGAAAGATCAAGCGATTGTTTGTAATATCGGACATTTCGACAACGAAATACAAGTAGATAACTTGATTCATTATCCGGGAATTAAACATATAAATATCAAGCCGCAAGTAGATAAATACACTTTTCCTTCAGGAAATTCTATTTTTTTACTGGCTGAAGGGCGATTGGTGAATCTGGGCTGTGCTACAGGACATCCATCGTTTGTGATGAGTAATTCGTTTACCAATCAAACATTGGCTCAAATGGATTTGTGGAAAAACAATTACAAAATCAGCGTTTACCGCTTGCCGAAACATTTGGATGAAGAAGTCGCCCGCCTGCATTTGGCTACTATTGGTGTAGAACTGACGCATTTGACTCCCGAACAGGCTGATTATATCGGCGTGCCGGTTGAAGGTCCTTATAAGGCGGAACATTATAGATATTAGATATTAAATTATAGATATTAGATTGTAGATATTAGACATGTTATTTAGAAGTAAAGCTCCTCTCCGAATTGGTCTTGCGGGCGGCGGATCTGATGTCAGCCCTTATTCCGACAAGTATGGAGGCGCTATTTTAAATGCAACGATTTCGCTATATGCGCATGCCAATATTCAACCGCTTTCCGAAAAGAAAATCATTATAGATAGTCTCGAACGCGAAGAATATCAAGAGTTTCCGCTTTGCGAGGAGTTACCGATCGACGGCAAGTTGGATTTGTTGAAAGGCGTTTACAACCGGATACGGAAAGATTACATGACCGAGCCGAAAGGGTTTCGACTAAGTACGCATGTGGATGTTCCGGCAGGATCAGGCTTGGGAACATCTTCAACATTGGTGGTTGCAATTCTCGGAGCTTTTATCGAATGGCTTCGGCTTCCTCTCGGAAGTTACGATATTGCTCAGTATGCTTACCTGATTGAACGTCAGGATTTACAGATGGCTGGCGGAAAACAGGATCAGTATGCCGCGACTTTCGGTGGCGTTAATTACATGGAGTTTTACGATAATAATAAAGTGATTGTTAATCCGTTACGAATTGACAAACCCTACTTGCACGAGTTGGAAAACAATTTGTTATTATATTTTACACAAACTACCCATGTTTCTTCCGATATTATTAAAGAGCAACAGCGAAATGTGACGAATAATCAAACAGATTCCATTGAGGCTATGCACAAAATCAAAGCGCAGGCGATAGAAATGAAAGAAGCCTTGTTAACCGGTAAAATCAACCGGATCGGAGAACTTTTCGACGAAGGCTTCAATTATAAAAAGCAAATGGCGCATAATATCTCCAATGAAATACTTGATAATATCTATGAGGAAGCGAAGCAAGCGGGGGCAATCGGAGGACGGATATCCGGAGCGGGCGGCGGCGGCTTCATGCTGTTCTACTGTCCAGACAATAAAAAATTTCAAGTGATGAAATCTCTCGAACGAATGGGAGGCGGATTTTATCCGTATCGTTTTGTAAAAGATGGACTTTTTACGTGGAAAATATAATACGAAAAGCTATGATTAAACAAAGAATACAGTCGTCAATTGATGTAAAACAAGCCATCCTCCGAGATGATTCCTTGTTGAATCGCATCGAACAAGCGGTGGAAATGATCACGACTTGCTTTCGAGAAGGTCATAAAGTGTTCTTTTGCGGGAACGGAGGAAGCGCTGCCGATGCGCAACATTTGGCTACGGAATTTTCCGGACGGTTTTATATCGATCGCGATGTACTTCCGGCGGAAGCGCTTCATTGCAATACTTCTTATTTGACGGCAGTCGCTAATGATTATTCCTTTGATATTATTTACGCCCGTCTGATTTCGGGTATCGCCAAAAAAGGTGATGTTCTTGTCGGTCTATCCACTTCGGGCAATTCTAAAAATGTTGCTCAAGCTTTTGAAAAAGCAAAGGATATCGGGGTTCATACAATTGGTCTTACCGGTGAAACCGGCGGTTTACTAAAAGATGTTTCCGATATTTTATTGAACGTTCCCTCCAATGATACGCCGCGCATTCAGGAAAGCCATATCCTAATTGGACATATTATTTGCGAGTTTGTAGAACGCTCCATCTTTGGTTGACAATGGAAGCAATCGTTTTGGCAGGAGGAATGGGAACCCGTTTGCAATCGATTGTATCGGACGTTCCCAAATGTATGGCTCCGGTTGCAGGAAAACCATTTCTTTACTATTTATTGACAACATTGGAATTAGCAGGGTTTCGTCATATTATCCTTGCATTAGGATATAAGAATGAAGTCGTTGAAACTTGGCTTGCCGACTACAAAACTTCGTTGAATATAACATCAATTATAGAAGAAACGCCTTTGGGAACCGGTGGCGCGGTTAAGCTGGCTTTACAGCAAGCTACACAAAATTCTGTTTTCGTTTTCAATGGCGATTCATTTTTGGGACTTGACTATCAAGCTATGTTGCAATGCTATGTCGAAAAAAAAGCATTAGCTGCCATCGCTTTGAAATCCATGTTTCATTTCGACCGTTACGGAAAAGTGGACATTGACAACAATTCCTGCATTGTCCGTTTTGGTGAAAAACAATATTGCGATGCAGGACTTATTAACGGAGGAGTCTATGTATTAAATCGAAATGCACTTAAAAAATATCCCGATAAATTCTCTTTGGAAAAGGATTTTTTCGAACCGGAAGTATCTAAAGGAAAATTAATCGGATTTCCAACCGACGGTTATTTTATCGACATTGGAATCCCTGAAGATTACCGGCGTGCGCAAAACGATTTTGCTTTTGGCACTCCTTAAACTAATTTCTAATTACAAATAATATACAGATGAAAATCGCTTATTTATCGACTTTTTACCCTTTCCGAGGCGGAATTGCTCAGTTTAATGCCAATTTGTGCAGAGAATTGCAAAAAGAATACGATGTAATTCCTTATACATTTAAAAGACAATATCCAGGATTTCTTTTTCCGGGTAAAACACAATATGTTACAGCGAACGATCACGCTATTCCGATCGATAGCTTTCCTGTTTTGGATACAGCTAATCCCTTGAGTTATTGGATAAGCGCCGGTCAAATAGCAAAATCGAAACCGGATGTACTAATTATGAAATATTGGATGACCTATCTTGCTCCATCTTTGGGAACAGTCGCCTATCGTTTAAAAAAACAAGGATGCAAGGTCATTTCGATTCTCGATAATGTGATTCCACACGAACGGCGTTTTTTTGATAAATCATTGACAACTTGGTTTCTAAAGCAAAATACGGGTTTTGTAGCAATGAGTGAATCGGTTCGGAACGATCTTTTGGCATTGCAACCGGACGCCCGGCTTATTTTACGGGAGCATCCTCTGTATGATCATTTTGGTGAAAAAGTGGATAAAAAAATTGCTATTAAGCAATTGGAACTTGACTCGATGAAAAAGACTTTGCTTTTTTTCGGATTAATCCGCGATTACAAGGGTTTGGATTTACTAATCGGCGCTATGTCGTTGTTGGACGAATCCTATCAATTGATAATTGCAGGAGAATCCTACGGCGATTTCGGAAAATACCGGCAAGCCATCGAAAGTTCGCCTGCTTGTTCAAGAATTAAGGTGTTGAACCGCTACATCGACGACGATGAAGTTCCACGATTGTTCTCGGCTGCCGATTTGTTGGTAACCCCTTATCGTTCGGCAACGCAAAGCGGTGTAATTCCTATCGCTTATCATTTTGATCTTCCGGTGTTAGCAACCGACGTCGGCGGATTGAAAGAAAGCATTGAACACGCGGGTACCGGTCTCGTATGCCTCCCAACGATAGACAGTCTATCGGAAGGAATCAAAAAATTCTTCCGGTCGAATAAAGCGGTTTTCATTACAAACATCCAAAAAGAGAAACAAGCGCTTTCGTGGAAAACATTCGCCAAAGCTTTAACCGAATTTATTGAAACAATTTGAGTGAATAATATATATCTTGATGAGGTTCATCAAGATACTTACGAAATTAATAACCAATTTATTACATTTACTTGCTGTACTCCGTCATAAGTGGGTTCTTCAGGGTCGAGAGTTAGCAAATATTTTGGAAAATGATTATTGATTTTTGAAAACGGTGCAAGTTCCCGCTCTAAAGTTTTTTGCTCCCTTACGGTTAATGCAACTTGATAATAGGAGATCAACCCTTTATTGTCTTTGCATACAAAATCACATTCTGTCTGCAAAACTTTTCCGATATAAATTTCTTTGTAACGCCTCTTGAGTTCTATAAAAACGATATTTTCAAGGATATACCCACGATTGATTTGTGCGTTTCGTCCTAAAATTGCATGGAGGAATCCGGTATCTGCAACGTAAAACTTGTTGAGAGTTTGTAGCATCTTTTTACCTCTAACATCATAACGGAAAACTTTGTTGAGTAAAAAACTGTCTTCCAAAACCGACAAATAATTCTCTACCGTCTCATTGTCAATTTTATTGCCATTAGCTGTTACACTTTCGGCAATGTTGTTGGGCGACACTGTGCTACCAACGCAATCAAATATGAAATTTACAATATTTTCAAAATCAAACTTCGATTTTATTTTATTGCGCTTGTAAATATCTTTTTCTAAAATTGTCTTATAAACATTCGTCAGATAGGGTGTAATTTCTTGCTCATTATTCAGTTGTAAAATGTTTGATACTTCAGGCATTCCGCCAAAATTAATGTAATCCTCAAAATTTTCAGCTCTACTTTTTGTACAAACAGAAGAAAATTCATTGAATGAAAGCGGCAAAACGGAGATTTCAATATATCTGCCTGTGAGCAAAGTAGCGAGTTCTGACGACAAAAACCACGCATTTGACCCCGTTATGTAAATATCAATAAAATCTTTGACAAACAAACTGTCAATCAGTTTTTCAAATTCCGGCACCATTTGAATTTCATCCAAAAAAACGTAATTTGTTGTGTTTCTGTCTGCAAGTCGCATAATATAATCGTGTAAAACGTGGCGTTCCAAAAGCACTTCGTTTTCCATTTCTTCAAGATTCAGATAAATTATGTTTCTTTCTGCAACTCCACCGTTTTTTAATTCTTGTTGGAATTGTTTGAAAAGCGTTGTTTTTCCAACACGTCGAAGTCCTGTAATTACTTTGATTACTTTTATGCCCAACATATTTTTCAGGCGGTTGATGTATTGTTCTCTTACTATCATAATCGTAAAACTTGTAATATTTAATCACTTTTGCGGTTTCGTAAAACCGCAAAAGTATGTAATTTCATAAAGTTTTGCGGTTTTGTTTTCCGCACTGCGAAGGTACAATTATTTTTTATAACAAGCAATTATTCTATAAGGATAAAATAGGTTACCATTCATCTAAAAAGTACGACCATTCATCTAAAAAAAAACACCAATGAAAGAAAAAAGTGTAGTTTTGTGGAAAAATATCAAGTAAATAATGAAAAAGTACTATCGCTGGATTGTTCCGCCCATAGTGGCTATATTAACTACGGTATCCGGATGGGAGGTTGGAAGTCTGTTCGGTCCTGAAGCTCATTTTTGGGATGAATCAAAATCACATTTTTTTGTGGGAATGGACTTTACTAACAGGTTGAAAACACTGCTCATGGCAATTCCTTTTTACTATATCTATCATTTTGTCTCTGAAATGATAGTCCGGTATTTCTCAAGAAAAAATAAGAAAAAAATAATAAGAAAAGAATATCTGGTTGTTGTTCTTCATTGCATTTTTGGCGTAACCGTTGCCTCATCGCTTGGCGCTCTCTTAACCCACAACAACGTGCCCGTACCGTATTGGACAAACACCATACGTAATGCAGGATTGATTGTACCCGTATTATTTCTATACTATGTGATTATGCGAAACAGTCAAATTACTGAAGAACTTAACCGTCAAACGCTTCAGTTGGAAAAGACCAGAAGCAATCAACTCGAAACGGAACTGAAATACCTGCGGGCGCAATATCATCCTCATTTTCTGTTCAATGCTTTAAATACTATCTATTTCCGTATCGATGAACAAAATGTAGAAGCCAAAAGTACGGTCGAACTTCTGTCCGGACTACTGCGATATCAACTGTACAATATTGAAGAAAAAGTGGATATATCCGAAGAAATCAATTTTATCAAATCGTATATCCGTTTTCAGCAATTGCGCATGACAAACCGGTTAGCAATGACCACTTATTATGACGAGGCATTGCATAAGCAAAAAATTTATCCGTTGATTTATCAGCCTTTTCTTGAAAACGCATTTAAATATGTCGGAGGCGAATATTGGATTAACATGCAAATGGTTCTTTATGAAGGAGAAATTATTTTCAGTCTGGAAAACTCGCTACCCGAAAAAATGCAATCAACGAAAAAAGTAAATGCAGGAATTGGAATTGAAAATATCAAACGCAGGTTGGCGTTGCTGTATCCCGACCGGCATCAGTTGAAAATCATGCAGGATGAAAAGTCGTTTGTTGTTGAACTGATTTTAAATTTTGATTCTGATGAAAATGGATAGAGTTTTAACAAAATTCTTCACATTAAGGGTATATAGTTCTATTTGATTTGATATCAATATCACGATTTGCCCACATTCCAAATATTTATCGCTTTTCCCATTTGTCAAAAAAAATCTACCATTCATCTAAATAATTTGAACAAAACGATACACGCCTCTAATTTTGCACCACAATAAAGAGGCAAGACCTGCAAAACCGTAAGAGCAGGAAATTAATACACTAAAATCATGTTAAAGAATTTTTTCAAATTATTATTATCTACGGTTGTATATACCGTTGTGTTTGTATTGGCAAATATATTTTTGCCTTATTCCCAAAAATTTCGGGATTTAGGAGTTCCTGA
>Ga0123354_10002012_pt1 | contig 26142 bp, 14 predicted proteins | sample TergutLab28metaG_2_FD_97872 | JGI IMG/M metagenome (GOLD analysis project Ga0123354, IMG submission 97872) | Labiotermes labralis P4 segment gut microbial communities from Petit-Saut dam, French Guiana - Lab288 P4 | ecosystem: Host-associated > Arthropoda: Insects > Digestive system > Gut ...
ATTATTATTATTATTATTGTTATTGTTATTGTTATTATTATTACAAACACATTTCGGGTTTCATATCAAATAAGTGTAGCCAGTTAAAACTTCTAAACACTTTAAAACATTAAATTGGCTACTGGCGTGGCACACGGAATGATGAATTATGAGGGTGGCAAGCTAAATTTACGCCTTTGAGGTCTTAACTCACCCACCCCTCCATCGCACTGACTTTGACTGTCGTGCAACTAGGGTGAGGGTAAAACCACCATCGAACCAGGTGCCCATCCTGCACTAAGTTTTTCTTTCTGTGCATTTTCCAAATTGTGCAGCCCAATGTCAGGTCTCATTGCTCACTACGGCTTGCAAGCACCAAACAATATGAGATGCCCAGTCCAAGTCACATTCGAACATGAACCTTTTAAATTAGAAGGCCAGTAAACAAATTATGAAAAAATAACAGAAATGTCTGCGTCACTCACATTTCTAGCCTTGCCAGTGCAGCATAGGGAATGTGTGAAACATAATTAAATATTACGTGTAACTGCACAGTTTAATTTAGTGTTTGTGAGAATACGACAAATGCAAAGAAGACTATATGCCGAGACTCGAACCAGTATATTTTGTCCGACGAATACTGGTATCGTGCGTTAAGGCACTCAGCTGAAAGTGAGTATGGATAATGAATGCACTGTTTGCAATATCAGACCTTTGCAGCAGAGGTAGCTAGCCGCACACCTCGGAAAATTAATGAAGGTTTACTCATGTTATAACTTCAAATCAAGCAAACTTATTCCTGTCTTTGGTCAATGTATTTCTTTCGTGAATGATTGAAATTAATGGAAGACAAGAGAAATGCCGTGAATTGTCAAATAGATGGAACCTACGAACGATTGTAATAATGACAGCTGTACATTATGTCGCTTCCTGAGCATGGCTTATAAAATTTCAGACCCCTTGATTTTTATTGGACGGGGTGAATGAAAGTTTGTTGGTTAGTATTGAAGTGTCGTGTATCTTTCTTGGCATGATAGGAAACAAGTCGCCTACATAATATTTCTACCTACATGTCACACGCAGGTGTTCAGATTGTGGTCAGAAATATCTGAATTCACAGGTTTTAACTGGCATGTGCAGTACAGGAGAGGCAACAGTAGTGTTGTAATCCTACCATGAGCCTGTTGCACCATATAGAGACATTGGTTTTTGTACTATGCCATGAATGTTTTACACAAAACAGGTGATGAAAATGGCTTGGTAAAAACCAACGGCAATTCTACTTAGACGGTATATAATCTTACATGTGCGACGCACCATATTTACATTTTTCAGCAACTAATGAGGATAGTAAAATGAGGGACAAGTGAGCCTATGATAATTTTGCTACACTGTGTACAAAATAGAATGGTGGATGTGCATATTTTCAGCATGGTTCTTCCTGGCTGCTACCTCTTTCCTGCTATATGCTACTATTTTTCATTTTCCTTCTGTGCACTTGCATGCCTAAGTTCACAATCGAAGTACTTGTATCTGTTATTATATTACACTGCCACACCAACATTAATGCAAAGTTTTGCTCTTCCAGTCAGATCATCAATGAAGAGAAGGAGGGAGATGGTTCACTCCACGAAGGAACAAGGTGAGTCCTGCCTTCACCTTCCTGAGTTATAGGTGCAAGTACGATGTGTAGTTTCGTTCATGTTGTGAGATTGGAACTGTTGTTGTGGTTTATTAAGTACAGTAAAACTCTCTAAGACGCTGTCTAACGTGCTGAAAAATCGAACTTAAGCTGGAAAGTATTTAAAAGCGTAGAAATTGAAAGTTGTTTAAGTTTTTTGAGAGGTTATAATATGTGTGCTGAATTTGTGTAATTTGCAGCTGCCTTGACACATTTTCACCTGTATCTGACTTTCCAGACGTTTTGTCAGTAATTTTTCATTCAGGAGTGCAGAGTTATTCAGTGATTGTGGCGTGAGGGACATTCAGAGCACAGTTACAAACATTATTGGGAATCCTTAGCACTTATTCATCATACTCCTTTTTACAAATCACACATGACATAACAACACTACATATTGACACAACAAGCAAGCTGACGACACTGTTCATAGACGATCCATAAGTGTATAAACATAACAGTTAATGAATGTCTACATATCACAAACATAATGTCGATAAAAATATTTAATAACATCATTAAGATGTGTGACTAAAGGTTTTGCTACGGTAAGAGATCTTCGCTCTTCTGGGATGTTACATGCGCGTAACATTTCAGACGTGTGCAGATCTCAAATCATCATTGAATTCCATATTAGCCAAAATTAATTCTACTGTTGCAATAAATTCTGTGGGTCAAGTACGGGAGTAGCAATAGGATCCTTTATTTCAGGTATTGTTCTTGAAATACTCCCGAACATTATTCATTGTTGGGACATTGTAGAAGTTTCAGTGATAACTACAACCCACGATTACAGTGTATTTTTGATAAACATATACAGGATCATAGTGCATGGGCCCTTGGTTGCACTGGACGTTTCCTGGTGAGCCAGTTACGGCTATTGCCGAAAAGTTGGCGGCATTCCATTTGTTGCTGCGTCGACTGCTTGATTTCGTTTGCTTCTTGGCTAAGGGATGCTTGCCTGGATGACTATCAACCAACAATCCAACCTAAAAGCTAAGTATAAGGGCGGTGGCTTGCGCATGTTGTCCCTCGTTCAGTTTAACCATTCGCGCGTGTGACAACATCGCCAGGATTGGTAACAGACACCTTCAACTGTAACGGGATTGCACTTAGGCTAAACAAATTTCCCATTGGTGGTAAGGTCCTCGACGTGGACAAACTGAGGACCATTGCTCAAGCTGCAGTAGGCCCTTACGGGGGGGGGGGCAGAACTTCAGCTGGAAGACTGTCTGGGATTTAAAAACCGAGTGTTCAGGCCTAAGGTTAGACCCACGATTAAAGCCGCCATGCCTGAGCTTGCCTGGATGGTCCCAAGCCACTATATTTATGCGATTGTGATGCTGCTTGCGACTGCCCAATGAACGTTTCCCAGTGACGTGATTGATGCCTGTATTCTTACACACCTTCAGCAACAGGTGTCTGCAAGTGGCAGGTTCTGAACATTGTGGTGGCAGTGGGGTGAATGATGATGCGTTGGTATTGCCAACCCAGAGGCCACTCGATCTCGCTCATTGCTCTTTTTACAACAAGTGTGATGCAAGCGACGATGCTTTTAGTATTACAGGCCTCGATATTTCAGCACGGAGTGATAAATCTTGTCATATCACCACACAGCGGACATAGCTGTGTAGGTGTCGTAGCATGTCGTGAAGCGGACGCGGCAAAGAGGGCGTGTCGTTTACACAGCTGGTGTCACATCCAGGGATGCTGGAAGTGGAGGTTGTGGTACTGTCGGTGGTCTGATGGTGGCAGTCTCGTTTGAGATGTAACCTGGTTCAACCCCGTCTGCTGTTACGGTCATCGTGCCATGCATGGAGGGTTGTCTTTTCTGTGCGTGTGATGACTTTAGGCCGCTGTAAAATGGTCCAGTGCTCGGCGTGTTTGGTCCTGTCGCTGAAACACTTGCGGATTATTTCAAGTCCTTGTTCAAGCATATAGGTAGAGATACATGACGCATTGCCGGAACTGTGCTGTGCTGCTTTGTTTGGTGGTGGGGCTGATGGGTGAGTTGCGGTGACACCACAGTGGCCATGATTTGAGTGTGCAGCCCACAGAGGATGCACAGGGTTTCACCGGGTACAATTTCGGCCATGGGATGCGTGTAGGTTTTCAATGTACACTCGGATTCCACGGACTATGCGCGATGGGTTGGTCGTCTGTTCCTTGTGTTGTACATGCTGACTTTCAGTGTCCAATAGAAGCGATCCACAAGGCCGTTGGCTGCGGGATGATGTGCCCTTGTGAGCGGCACCTATATTACGCATAGTTTCGCCAGTGCCTGGAAACGTTCAGGCTCAATTTGTCGCCCTTGACCTGTGGAGATGAATTGACGGCAGCCAGTATGGGAAGAGCCACACAACAGGGCGTGTACCTTGTTTATTGTTGCGATGGCTTCCGCCCAGTGCGTGAAATATTCTTATGCTTTCAGACAGTACGTCAATCTTGCTGAAGGCAGTAAGGGCCCAGTGTGGTTGACATGGACCTACAGCAAGTGGGCTGCTGGCAATGTGAAGTCGCCTAGTAGGTGACCGTGTGTCGGGAGACCCTCAAGCTGTGACAGGGCTGACAGTCTCTTGCCTACGTTCGGTATTCATTATGGATGCCTGGCGTTACGGAAGGCTGGGAAACCGTTTATCTTCTGCCTTTTTGTCAGCTTGATTCAGATCGTTCACAAATTCGAATATCTGCCGTCACAGTGGTGCCGAGATGTACGGCTGAGTGTTTGCACTAGATGTGTCACAGTAGAACTCGACTCTGGGACCCGGAATGTGATTTCTTCAAGCCATGGAGCAGAATTCCCATGCTCAAACGTTCATAAATTGTTGAGTCATCTTGGTTTGTAGCAGGTGTATCGTGTGTTATTGATGCTGTGGTGGCCTCGACGCGGAGTATGTAAGCAGCACATTATTTTGGCTATATATGTGGTGAATATCCATCATGAACTGGGAGATGTAATCCAGTGGTAAATCTGCCATGGCAAACGTTTGTCTTTCTTCTGTTTGAATACGAAGATTTTCAGCTCGGGGTCGGCGAAAGTGATAGAGTGGCTGGCTTTCAGCATGTGACTGAAATGTTTCACGGCTTCACAGATAGTGAGAAGCTGTCGTCTTGCACCTATGGAATGCTGTCCAAGTCAAGCTGTGTCCTTGCACTTATCGAATGCCATCCAAAGCTGTTGTTTCCAGCTGATATGTTACAACCTTTGGCTCTGATACTGTCGAGGATGCGTAATGGTGTCTAAATGGCCGCTGCGTGAGGTAGTGGAAGGCAAGTCTCTAGATGTGCAACTCTTTCTTATAATGCTTGCGAACTTTTCCGGGAGTTTTTTTTTCAAATATCCATGTTCCTGTGGTGACGGATGAGACCCGTGTTGTTCAAGTACACGATGCAGAGGTTGAAGTCTCGTAAGATGTCTTTGAGCCATTGGAACTTCCGCGTTCCTTAATCTAAGTGATCTGAATGGAACCTCGAACAGCCCTAAGGCTTCGTGATATTTTTTGTATGTCGGTTGGTAGGGATTTTGGTGGTAGGCCATCACCACTTCAGTCTTGGAAAATGCACATCCGACAGGATGGTGGCTGTATTCATGGATTTGACTGATAGTGTACTGGATGGTTGGGGGCCTCGGTGGTCACCAGACGAAAGCCAACCATTGTCTTTTGCTCGCGGTGTGGGGCATTTGACCCTGATCATAATGAATGCTGAAATCTGTCATCCCGTAAAGGCATTGCTACTATGCTTTGGCAACTGTCATCCGGTCATGGTCTTCACGACGCCCTTGAGAGGTTACGGGGCCTGGTGTCGTCCTGATGTCAAGGATGCTTCTGTGTCTTATGTTACCTTGAATTCCTGTGGAATTTCTCGTCAACGGGTGCACGCCACCTATCTTTTCATGCCTGGGTTTGCCTTGTGCGGGAATTGATCTGCTGCAATTGTTCAGCAAGGAGTTTTTTTCGGTAATCGACATACAGACGAAAATAGGTGAGGAAGTTCACTTTGAGGGTGTTCTGGACATCTGCCACCACGAAATCGCGGATGAAATTACGGTCTAGACCCGTGTTGGGATGGAAAATGATCTGTCCGTACATTGGGAAATGGTTGTCCCATTGGTCGCGAAAAATTCATAATAAAGTTCCTTTTTAGGCCCAGGAACCATCTTGCAGGGGTACTTGCAAAGTACGGAATCAGTGTCCAAAAGGGAATTTTTTTTCGCTGGTTTGTCGCTGATGAAGAGGTGGTCGTTGGTGGTTACAGGTATTTGCTGTCATGCAGTCTGTTGTAGTTTTCTTTATGGCGGAAGGAGCTGGGTGGCGTACACATCTGAGCCTTCTCTTGTAATCGTCGGTGTTATGAGCCATGTTTTTGCTATGTTGAAACTCTTCATCGTGTCTTGTGTTGTCGGTGGGACAATGGCCCCTGGAGTGTGACTGATGATGGGCCTGGTTCACACTGAAGAACTTTATTTGACTTTGCGTGTCATTGCGGTGGGTCAAGCTACACTATCTGAGGCTGGTGAGTCGCACTGGATGGTGGAGTGACCCCCCATTTCCTGTCAGCCTGTTGTGAATCTGATCCCACAAGACCATCATTCTTGCCGCCAAGTATAGCTGGAATGTGGGATGTGATTCAGCAGGACCATGTATTCTGCAGTTGGCCACTGAAAGACCCTGACAGTGCCAGAGAAACTGATGCTTTCCTCATGCGCATCTTGTGTACAGTTCTTGACGAATTCTTTGATCGCGAGATGTGACTGCAGCACTAAGTCTGTCTTCTTTGTTTTACAGTTTTTTTTTCTCGGATGACGGAATGACTTCTGTTACTTGCGAAACGTGCCGTCAATCCAGTTGAGAGATAATATGCTTTACTGTTGTGCTGTCTGTAGTGATTGTTACCAGCTCATTTTGTGCACACCTGAGGGAACCAGAGCACTGTTCAGTCAGACGGGAAGTTCGTGCAGACACTGTATTTTCCTGTTCCTGATGAAATGTGTGTACACTCCTGCATGTTGATTTCTTTGTGTTGTCAGGAACAACAGTGTGGAACCGTGATATAGTAATAATGAAGATAGCATTGCCACTTGAAATTTTTTTTGGTCAAGTTATACATGTTCATAGGGCGTAGGCCCGAGGGTTGCAGGTCATTCCGTGGTGAGCCGATCACGGTTACTGCAGAACTGTTGGATGTGTGCCGTATGTCGCTACTATGCTTTAATTCATGTACTTAGCGGACAAATGCGTGCGTGGGTGATCTGGAACCGTTATTTTTAATGTGATGGCGTCGGTTCTGGTGCATGACCGATGCACCAAGTGCCGTGACTTGGTTAATACGAATGCTGTGCACCAGATCCGTTCTCATGCTTGCTGCGATGATTCTTGTCTGACGTAGTAATGCTTGTCCATCTTTTCAGTGCTTTTCAGCATTTGCATTTACTGAGAACGCGAGATGTAGGATGACTGTTGTATGGTTTGGCTTTCTCTTGCCAACCTGTGGATCGAAGAAAGCATTGGGATAGTTTGTACTCGTAGAATCCCTTTCTGTCAGCCCGGTGCTGATGGAGACGTAACTGGTCTGTCAAGGCTATTTAAAGTTTGGAGCTTTCGCAAGCGCTCCTTTGGAACCTTAGAAGATCTCCGGTGGCAAAAAAGAAGAAAGCCCCTTCACCCAGAAAATCCAAAGTGCCCAGCTTGGCCCGCACTTTTGGCCAGTCTGCCGATTCCAGGGCCGGAAGTAAGCCCAGATCTCCCTGCAGCACTTTGTGGCAAAAGGAAAGCCAATGAACTGTCCAGGTAATATGGCTTTTGGAGTTTGGCAAGGTTGGGCAGGTTTATGGTAAGGTAGTAACCAGCCGTGCCAACCCACAACTCCATGTGTGTCGTCCAAGCCCGTATCCAAAAATTTGGACATGTCTGAGCCTGCTGCCTGAGGCACCCAGCAGGCTTATGTGTCCTTCAGGCATGCTCAGGCCTCTGCGAGGCTTGCCAGTTTTCATTACTTGAGACTCCCAGTTAGCTACTAGCAACATCATTTCCGTAGGCGAGCAACTGAACAAGCCCCACATTTTTTGTCGGGCATCAGTGACTGGCATGTCTCACTGATGGTTGATCGCATGATACCCTAGTTATCTCTTGTCCGAGATTAAGAGGGAGAGGATGATTATGCTGTAATTGCCGATTGCTTGTTTGCAATGGTCAGCTCTGCTGTTGATATGAACAAGGTTTTGCGTTTTAATATCTCTCTGGCTCAGGATTCCTGGGTGCGTCTTCTGGTTATGAACCTGTGCGTATGCCTGAGAATGTCGTGCGGATGAGCTGGCAGCCCTAGGCATTCATGTCCAGGGATTCGTGAAGCTCCGCTGATGGTGCAGTGACCATGACGCTGCCACAGACCGTGTCCTAACTCTGCATTTTATACTATCGGTGGCAGTGCTTGGGAACGGGTCGAGGGTCCCATCTATGAATGAACAGTGTGGCCTGCGTGTTTCAGGGAAAGACGTTCATAGCACCAAATGGTTCTATGCAGGCAAGTGTTGCCAGCCCTTTGTCCACACATAGTGAACCTGCATGTAGGCTCTCCAATGCCTTGCTTGGAGTGAGGATAAACTCTCCAGGGAATGTCAGAACTCGTAGCCACATCATATATGCTACAGCTGGGGGGGCAAGACACCACCAGGTACAGGACCCATGCTAAGTGAAAAAAGGTGCAGTTGGCACTTGCAGAGCGGTTGCCAATCAAAGTTATCCAGAGGAGAGTGGAGACAGGCCAACATGCCATGCCGAATGTGACTTGGGTGTTGCCCATTGCAGAGCAGCACCTGGATAGACCCACGTCATCCGAGAGGTGCTAAGGCTACTTCCCCATCTGGTCCACAAGCCCCTTTCGAATCAGTATCGGTAGCCTCTAAAAACAACCAAGTATCCAGCACCAGGAAGGCAGGCAAAATAACCAATTTTGTGGCTAACTTCACGAAAGTCCGCAAGACTCCAGTGATTAACATGAAGAAAACGGTGGTGGATGCGCTAGTCATCGTCTACGGAACCAAAACCCACTAATAGTGTGTCCCCACAAGTCAAGAGGTCACATTTCAAGATCTATGATGTTTTCTACAGTCTTCCTCTAGATGCATGTGTGGAATTGATTCAACAGCTGCTTGCATGTCTCGACCATTCCCTCTGGGGCGGTTCACTCGCAGGCTGCCTTGAAACTGTCTTCCTTTTTGTACCCGAGTATGGGAGCCTTGTCTAGTGGGATGGAGAGAAACCCCAGTCACCATCCCACTGGAATGCTTATGGTTTCCGTTCCGTGAGACTGGTACTTGTACCTTTCTTTGGCCAAAACAAAGAAAATATATGCTTTTTCAAAGTGTAACGCACATGAGGCCATGGAAAGCCTTTCGTTTTGGAAACTGTTTTGTTTACCTTACAGACTCATTAACAGAAGGGGTGGAACAAGAATAATGATCCGCCGGGGTGCGGATTATTACGCTGTTCCTGGCCTGTGTCTGAGGCACCTGGAGGCAAATTCTATACATGTAGTTTTGGCCACTTGACTGATAAAAGGTTTGGTTTTTCACCTTTTGTCCTCCCTGCTCTGACTGAATCGGACCTGTCGGCCTGCCTTTGTGGCGCTTTACGCCTCCTAGTGGGGTAAAACCTGCACGTGGACAGGAACTCTAGGCTGACACACAACAAGGGTCCAGCTCACAGGTGACTACGGTAACGAAAATACCTGTTGGATTTATGGACTGAGCACACCATCCACTATTCCATACACCTCTTCTTCCGTCATCGATGTTGTGGATATTGTATTAACATGTAGTAACCCCCATATATACGACAACACACTCCACAATGATTTTGAATCATTTTCCTGTACTCACCGACACAATGTGTCACTTGCCCTTTCTCCTACTACCAGACCTTCCCGATTTCAGGCAGACAGAGTGACAGAAACTCCATGCTTGCCTGGCTTCCATTCAAGCCGGCACTACAGAATAAGGTTGCACTTTATACGTGCCTTTTCGAACTGTTCAGCGCTGTCCTTGAGACATAACAGTGTCTACTCCAAAATGTTGCCCGCGTTTCAATCTGCGGCATCTAGTATCACCTCGTATTTGGGATTAAATACTCCTGAAGAACCAGATTATGAGGCAGTGTTTAATCACTATGAACCCTGCTCTTAAAGCTGAGGTGAACCACCTACTCGGGTCGGTTACCCGACACCTAAGCGACTGGAGAATGACTAGTGGAGTGACACACTGGAAACAATCCCGAGACCAGTCACTGGAAATTGACTAAATGGGTGATAAGTGTTCCCAATCCCTGAACTCCTCTCTTGGTCACAGCGGGGTAGCTGTAACTGATTGTGAGAAAACTGAAATCCTCGTTGGCCTGAGAAGCTCAGCTGATATCTTGATTTCCATCTCAACAGCTACATCAGAAGAGAACATCACAAATGTGATGAAAATATTCATCCTAATTTATCATTCAATTTAACATGAGAATAAAAGACCTTATAACCTTCTAGATTTACTAATTCTTAAAAATGAAGGGAGAGTAGAAGGTGATGTATAGGGAACCAACGACAACAAATACGTCGATACACTTTAATACTAATGATCCCACAGAACATAAGCTAGTGGCCTATCAGTTTTTACGCAATTGATTGCATCAGCTACCTTTAACATAAATGAGAAGTAAACATAATTGTGCACCTAGCACAAAATAATGGTTTCCGGTTAGATATATCTCATCCACATTTTTAATAAGATACCAATCTACATACCCAACCCATTCCCAGACTTCCTAATACATGGATCTCCTTCACTTACCATAGCCCCTTCAATAGGAAATTTACAGAACTGTTCATACACAAACCCCAAGAAAACTTTTCTTACTTCCAGTACATTATATACGTTATTACGAACCGAGCAGAAGGAAGAAGATAAACATCTAAACAGTAGTGTTTGTAATATTAAGTGATGATTTGCAACAAATTATTTAGGCCAGATGGAAGGATAATTGAAATTACGATTTGGCGAATGTAACAGACATAAAAAAAAACCAGTTTGTTTGTATTGTGCATATTCTTAACTGCCAGCATCAATATGGTCCAATATGCAATGGAAGTAATAACACCTGCGTACGAAGGCGCACGCATGAAATGTGTGGAATTGTATTACATACAGTTTTATTAAAAATGATGCTTATTAACTGACGGAAAGAATGTCATTGAGTTAGCGTCAGACACTTAGCCACAACGCGTGTGTGACCTAGACATCTTATTGATCAGTGGAAACTTGTTGACGTCCATATTCACTACGACACACTCTTTCATTGTGAGTATGCACTCTGTTTACTATGAGCTGTATTTGCTGTCACACAACCTTAATTTTTCAATGGTTTCTTAATAGTGTTTTAATTTAATTTAAGTGTGTACACATTTTCCACCCCACTAAAACCCGCAGAAAATCTCATCCTCCAAATATATTTGAATACGGCATTTCAGACTTTTAACAAGGTACTTGCGTCATAATTTTAGTACAATTTTCATAGTAATACTGTACATTTTATTCAGTATTTGAGAGACAGTTTTTATCTTTCACCATTTACGATTGATGAGTTAATGACTGCGATGTGTGTGTTTTTAGGCTCCTTCGCAAAATTGCCAAAAGCGACTGTTAGCTTCATTTCTGTCCTTCTGTTCACGTGGAACAACTCGGCTCCCACTGGACGGATTTTCATGAAATTTGATATTTGAGGATTTTCAGACCCCAGTCAAGAAAGTTCAAGTGGCATTAAAATCAGACAAGACTAACGGGTACTTGAAGTGAGGACCAATATACATTTTTAATCATATCTCCCTCATTTGTCCTTAAAATAAGATGTTTAAGACAAAAGGTGTAGAGTAAATCAAAACACATTCTGTGTTTAGTAACTTTTTTCGAAAATTGTGCCGTTTATGAGATAATGTGGAAAAACATTGTGGAGTGGAGCAGGCCGCAGATGACAATATGGTGCATGCGTATTGCATGCTGGATACCTAAGGGTACAAATACACACACTCAGGTTGTGTAATACTCATTGCTTTTCCACTGCAACAATGGTTGCACGAACGCGCCTCACTGTTACGTTATACATACATTGCCTATCTTGTTGAATATTACGATCGACAAGTCACATAACAACGCTCCCAGATGATAGCTGCAGGTTGTAACCATAGCTTATAGGAGTACTTGTGTAAATCATTGTTGCATTTAGAGTTGGTAATAAACTTGTTTATACCATCCATTTTGTTTATTATGTTCAGCCTTTCAGCTACTGAGAGTGGGTTGCATTTTATGCCTGTCCTTAATGTGCCCATGTTCATGGAGGTGTTTAGTAAAATCACTGAAAAAATGGCAAGTTAATTGAATTTTAAACTCAATTTATTCAAGCATTCAGTAAGCATTCAGATCACTATTGGCACTGAAGTGCAACAAATGCAAGTTGAGTATTAAAAACCATGTTGCTGCATCGTGTACTTTTCCCTATCCCGTACGGGTTTGCGTCCAGAGATTTCAATGTTTTTTGTATCCCACAACTGATGTTAAAACACAGATTGTGATAATGTCTCTTGCTACAACAAAGGTTTTCTATGAGTGACTGATCATGTGTGCAGTAATTCACTGTACAGGACAAAGACCTGCACACATATACAATGTGAAGAGATCACGCAATATACAAGTGTATAAATTTTTGCACACACTATTTAGAATTATTGACATTAATGTAAAAGCAGTTACAGTCGCAGTATGTTCTGTTACGGGACAGTGCAAATTCCTCTGCTGCAACGTGCGCGAGAAAGGTGTAGGACACGACGCTACTGGCGATATTGTAAATCTCATTGTGTACAACAATAAGGCACTGTAAGCTTCGAGCCGAATGCTTGTAGAAAAGTCTGTAACCAGCAGGGGCTTTTCTGATTCCAAATGGGAGGGACATATGCCATGTTTATAACATGTTGAGTCCACCTAAATATTTTACACTGGTAGTATCGGTTAACCATCTTACGTGTGTTCGTGTTGGCAACACTGCATTGATAGCAGTCTCAGCATTGTGGAAGAAACGTGAATCCGATGCCACATGGACAACCCATGAGGATGCGTCATTCTGCCGCGTGAAGCTCAAGTGCGGAAATGACCTGGTTGATTAACCTATAGGAACTGACAGCGGCATTTAAAAGCTGTATTTTTGGAACAGATTGAACCAGTGAAAACTCGGGAAAAGTGTATAATATTTGGATACGGAAAATTTGGTAAACAGGTGAAAAGTTAGTTTCGTCGTGAACTTCCCTTGCCACTTTGGCGGGACATTTTCTTGGGCTGGGACATATTAGAAAAGCAACGTGTCCTTTGTGGGAATATTCTGGTGCTTTTTTATTCTGACCTCTTTGGCGGGAAAACTTTTAAACCGAGGACGTCTTGTATGAGTTTTACTGCACTTTATCCCATTCAGAGAACATGAAGGTCAAGTGGATACCAGTGCTGGTTTTATTTTGAAGGTTCCATGTAGAAATCTCATCCCAGAGACTGTCTGTCCTGCCTGACAATTTTGTGATCTTTCACAGCCCCTCCAGGACAACTACAGTATTATTCCTCAAATTGCTAATGACTCCGTCAGTTCATCAGTCATTATACCATTTGACTTCATATTTTCTGATCACCTGACATTAGTGATTTCTTTGCCAAGACTGGTTTATCATAAGAAAGAAGTATTACAAGCCAGCATGGTGCAGAGCCCATGTTAACTCATAGCTGCCCCCATGCTGCCAATTTATGGAGACAGCATCAGCAAGAACAGACATGTGATGTAACTTGCAGTCTTTTATTTCTTTCAGTTTGTCTGATGAAGTATCACAAGACAGATTTGAGTTTCTGGGAGAAGGTAAGCTTTGATGTAATGCACTGTTTATACCACTGAAATCATTAGTTACGTAACTGTCACTGTGCTGTAACAGAGCTCATTGATATTGTATCTGTCAGTTTCTGTGCCATCAGTACTCTGTTACTTTGTGTGCTAACACAGTAATAATAATAACAATAACAATAATAATAATAATTTACTGCAATTTGGTTGTCACCCGGTGGCAGTGGTTATTTTACATGTGTACAAAATATGAAATTGGTTACTACTAAATTTAAGTTGGGAGGGCTACATGAGAAGCATGTACTGGCAACTTGGAATTTTGGGAACCATCTCAGCATTTGCTTTTAGGCACAGGGAGACCAAGAAAAACCTGTGTCAAGGTGGCTGGTCACAGGACCTTCCAAATATTGACTTCTAGCCAGCAGTCCAGCATCTAAAGTAAAAAACAGCAATACACACAAAGTACAACAAATACACATAAGGTGACAACAATACACATAACTACAACAATACACATGGACAACCAACAACAATTACAAGACAACTTAAAACTAGCAACAATACACACAAGACAAGTTAGAATACAACATGTACAAAAGGTAAAAACACCCAAAAAGTTAAAAAAAAAATCTCATCGATACTGTGTTCCCATGCTATACTATATCAGAGCACAGTGCTATGAGTGACATTTTCTTGCTCTGCCATAATCATCTCTTTTGCTGCTGTGACTGTGATTTGTTACACATTATCAGAACTTGTTGATACTATAAGTGTTAACTTGCTGTGCTCTGTCAGAGTTAATTGCTGTGTGACATTTGCTTACACTGCCATAATCTGATCTCGCTGCTGCTGTGTCTGTCACTTGTTGTATCATGTCAGAACTAATTGTTACTGTAAGTGTCAAGTCTCATCACAGCTCATTGCTATTTTTGTTGTCACTTGCTATATTATGTCCTACCTTGTTGCTGTTTGCTGTCATAAGAAAGTTAGTGTAACTTCTGTTTACTCTGCCATATCAGAGCATAATGCTGTTGAAACCATCACTAGTTGTGCAATGTCAGAATTGACTGCTGCTGCTGCAGCTATCACTTGCTGTGCTGTATCACACCAGATTGGTATTTTAGATGTCACTTCCTATGTCATTTGAGAGCTTACTGGTATTATCAACTGGTATTATCATTTACTTGCTGTGTCATATCAGAGCATAATGCTGGTGTAACTTTTTTCTTTTTCTATGCTATATCAGAACCCACTGATACTGTACCGTCACTTGTGCTATACTAGAGCTCATTGATATTTTAGCTGTCACTGGTTATGCCTTGTCAGAGCTCATAAGTATTATATCTTTTATTTGTGCATATTAGAGCTTATTGTATTGTGACTAACATTTTATCCCATATTAGAACTCATTGCTATTGTAACTGTGACTTGTTGTGCCATATCAGTGCTTATTGCTATTTTGTCTGTCGCTGTGACCTATCATAGCTGATTGCTGCTGTAGCTGTCATGTGTTCTGCCATATAAGAGCTAATTGTTATTGCATCTGTCACTTTTTATGCCATATGAGCATTCATTGATATTGTAAATCCATGCTGTGCCACATCAGAGTTCACTGATATTATGTCTCTTGCTGAGCCATGTCAGAGCTGGTTGTTATTGTGTCACTTGCTATGTCATAATTCCATATGCCACATCAGACATTATTGCTGTGGTAACTGCCTTTTAGTGGAACGTCAGTCCTTCAGCAAAGAGTTCCCTTTTTATGTCATACCTGTTTTTCAGATCCTATAACTGCAGATGACTTGGACACAGATCCTTTCCTTGGTCTGCATGTTGAAGAGCCAGATTCATGGACTCCAGCAGTGGGAAAGGAGGTTGGTTCTGCAACTCTGCAAGCATGCTAACATTTATTTAACCTTTAGACACCTAATGTCAACTATAGTGGTCGTACCGCACCGCCAACCTCTAAAGTTGCATTTTATATATTTATTCAACAAATATATGTACTGAATATTTTAAACATGGTGTATACTCTCCGTTTTTTTCTCTTCAAAATGCAGTTTGTTTCATAATTCTAAAATATTTGGTTCCTGTATTATTCACATTTTATATACAGGTGTGCTAAAATTAAAAAAATAATTCCGGCGCCAAAAGGTTAAACAGTCCCTTACTGTAGCATGTCGTTATCAAGCCTGGATCAAGTTCCCTTTCTTTGCAAATTTCAGTGATGTTAGATATGAGATATTGTTTAGCTTATCTATGTGGCTGAATATGTAGCACCGAAACTTTGTATTTTGAGGTTCTGGAGGACAGCCATCTGGGCAGGTATTTTGGAGTTGGTATCAAGTCCTCCAGGCAAAAAGTAGGCATTATGCCGCATACCAGGCCATGACTGCTTGGTTTAGCACCCTGTGTAATGGATTATTCAGTAACAGTCCTGGTATTTTGCACAGTCATTGATTGAACCATAACTAAGTAAAATCCATGGAATTTGCACACTGCAGCTCCCATGAGTTTTTATCTCAATGGAAGAACATGTTGTGTAGTTGCTTATTTTTTCAGGTGACCAAGAAACTCAAAGAGAAAGAAATAAAACGTCAAGAACATATCTACGAGTTCATCTTAACTGAGAAGCACCATTGTCTCACTCTCAGGGTCATGCAGAAGGTATGAGCAAAACCCCGACTCTACGTGATAAACTGTGAGGCACCAGTGTGTGAAAGAGCTCGATTAGAAAAACAGTGTATAAATTTTGAATCATTTAGATGCTCTAGGAGTGAAGGGCATGACTTTTTTATCTTCTTTTTGTTCTTGAATGTAGCTGTGCTTGCGAGATTTGAGATTCTGATGGCCATGTTCTTGGAAATTCAATTCTTCTGCATTGTTATGCCATGTGGACTGTTATTTGTGGAGAGGGGTTTTTAAGTCTTTGATATATGACACCCCATGTTTACAATGCAAGATGAAAATCAGGTGTAAGTCATTTCAACACATCTTTTTTATTGATAAAACAGTTTTCTGTTTCTTCACAGTGTACTGTAAAACCTCAATTTAACATTTCTGCACTTTGTGTTTTCTGCGATTGTACACAGTTTTTGTATGGTCTTAACTCAGTGGTCCCTGGATTTATGTCATTATAGGTGGTCTCCATAAAAACATGAACTGTACATGTTCCAACTTATAATAAAACTTTTAATAGACTCATCATCAGGCTATCCTTGCAAAAATAGAAAACATATAGAGGAACATTACATTACAGTTTTTGGTTTTTTTCAAATGGTATGGAGATCTCATACCTTACAATAGTGGTTTTAAGAAGTATATGTAATATTTTCCAAGTAGGCTTGGTGTTTCCTGATGGTGTTTTCACCTTGCTGTTATGGTGGGGCCTGTATGATCCTGTGATTTTAAGAGTTATGCCATTGGTAGCATAGCCAGACAGGTAATGAGTTAGGTTCTGGACAAAAAAAGACTTCCTCACTCTCCAGGATGGGTTGACATGACATTCCCATAAAAAGGAATTTGTTTAGAAACAGTACCCTCTAAATCCCAATCAGATGATGTTTAGAACAATGACTGGAGATTACGAAGTTTGGCATACATGACATAGCCCTGCTAGTGCCACGGAAAAGATGGACTGATGAAGTTGAAGAGGATGAGAAGATAATGGGAATAAGACATTGGCATACAAGTCCAGAGACCAGAAGGAATTGGGGAGGATTGCATTGGGAACCAAGATACACAACTTGACCATATTGCTTGCGGAGGAGTAGAAGAAAATGGAGGAGGAGGAGGGGGAAGAAGAAGGGAGGAAGAGGAGGAGAAATACTACTACTACTTGTTGTTAGGATAGTACGATTTATACTGTTATTTTGTACTTTGTTATTTTAAATTTGGTGTTGTTAGTTCTGATACACTTTTGTCAGTCACAGTATTGTATCAGTAAAAATATTTTAATATTTGTGAAAGGCTTCTCATATGAACTTTTTATTAAAATTCATGTCATTCCTGTTGTCATCATTGTCATTTGTTGTTGTTGTTGTTGTTGTTTACTCAGGCTGTATGGTTTGCACCTACATTTTCCACTCATCAAGGTTCTGTTTTTATCATTAATGTTTTAACAAAATACATAGTTATGATATTTACAAAAGAAGGAGTATAAAATTATTGATTTTGTGTACATGTACTCTTATCAATTATGAACTTAATTTTTTCTGTTCTGTGATGGGTTCTGGCCCTATGCATTCAGAATGAAGGAGTGTGTGAATGTTTACTGTAATATAAACTGTAATAACTGAATTAAATTAACATAGCTAACCATTATACAAAAGGTTAAATCATAATATTGCAGGTTGTAGTATTTACAAGTTTTTAGTTGCTGAAAATTACTGTTCTGTATACATGCCAGAGGTTAGCTACTAATCACATATATGAACACTGGTAAAGAGATGGTTTTATTAGGCTGTTTTTCATTCTGTACCACTTGGTGCCAGTTGAACATCTGTCATTTATTTGTATACCATTTTTGGATTTTCCATAGGTGTAATATTTTTTTATGGTATTCTTATGGATACCTTTTCTTGTAACATACATTATTTTCACAATTTTGTCCATGGCTGCTGTGGAATTTTCGTTATCTAGAACAGGGGTCACCAAACGTTATGGTAGTAAGTGTGTATTTTCTCAGAATGTCTTTCAGGAGCATGTAGGTATATAGTAATTTGTATTTTATAAAAAATGTAGAATAAAATCCCATCACATAGTAAACTTTTTGATTAATGGCACAGTGATGTAGAGAAACTAGTTTAATGCTGAGTACTGAATAATCAGAAAGGGAACCACATGATTTTTGGCAAGAGCTTGTTAGTGTTAGGAATCAAAATGCATTTTACCCACAGTTTTTAAAGTATGATCATAATTTGACAGTGCAGCTCTTAAGAAGCCACTAAGGTTAGTATCAGACAGGTCAGATATGTGCTTTTTTTTTTTTTTTACGGTATTCATTGTTGAGAACATCAATTCACAGAGATGGATGGATCCAAAGTATGATTTAGCCTGGATTGCAGAATTGTTCAACAATGGAAATTCTGTTTTCATGCATGCTAATTTCCAGAAATTAGAAGTCATTAGGCGTATGTTGTTTTGTACTTCCAAATTTCTAGTCCCATCTGCAGTCATTGCTGGCTAGCAAGTATAACACCATGCATAAAGAAATATGTAGGTTACTTGTCAGAGAGCACACAAAATTCATGCACTTAACACCAGCACTCACACAGTAACACAAAATAACAGTGTAAACAATATTAAGGCTACTCAGAAGTTTACTCTGTATGAATTGGGGACAATACCTGGTGAATATGAAGCAGTGCTGAACTTGAGTGTTTAACTAATCGAGCAGACATTGTAAGATTTATTAAATCTCAAATGATCAGATGGTTAGGCCACATAAAAGAATGTTGGAATGGAAACCAGTGGGGAGCCAATGGAGAGGAAGACCAAGAATAGGATGGCTGAATGATGCGTGTAACAATATGAAGGTGCTGAAAGTGAGAAGTTGGAAAGAACTGGAGCTGAAAAGGCTTGGAACAACCTGGTTGAGAAAACCAAAACCCATAAAGGGTTGTAAATCTAATAGAAGAAGAAGAAGGAGGAAGAGGAAGAGGCTACTCAGAGGATATTATATATATGTCTAAAAGCACACTTGTTAGGTATGAGATCTCAATACCATTTAAGAAAACAGAATATTATAATATGGCAATCCTCTATATATTTTGACTAGGGTGGCTGATGATGGCTGTATTATGAGCCAAAACATGTAACATGTAAAGACAAAGCAATTTGTTTTGTCAGTAAGAGAGTTGTGTTGAACTGAAGTAAGATTTTTTTTAATCCCTGGTCCTGTAGAGCTGACAGCCATATTTTATTTCTGTGTTAAAGTTTGTCATCTGGGAATGTGGGGCGTTAGTATCCTGGTCATCTAGAACAAACAACCACATTCAAACTTGGTACTGGTTTTAGTACTGAACTGCAGTGCTTGACCAATGGGACATGAGGCAATGCCATCAAGTGTTCGTGCCTGTCAGACATGGTCTGCAGGTCACATGTGACCAGAAGAGCTTTGTGATGTGGCATACTGTTGTTTTGTTGTTTATAATGTTTTGCTGTCATTCTTTCAGAATGCGGCAGCAAACATTTTTATCCAGTATTGAAAATATTTGTGCCGTCAAGCACTTGTCTGTCCATAGCATTCTGTTCTGTGTTCAGGCTCATTATGTATTTGCATAGTTACAAATCCTAAGACCACTTTGATTCTGAGTAAGTGTTTAAGCAGGGAGGTGTGAAGTTAAGGTACATGTCCTGAAAATGATGCAGATAAGTGTTTTATTTATTGTTATATAATGTAATATTGTCACAACTATAGTTTTGCTCTAAGTTGTTCTGCTTCCACAGTTACTTACTGTTGCTAATCACCTGGTAATTATAAAACTTTCAGGGTTACCATTTCTTACTGACTGTAGATTTTTGGTTCAAGAATTTGAAAAAGGGCATTTTTCATAAACATATGTTACTTGCTCAATTGGTCAGGATTTAAATAGCCTGTCAGTGATACGAAGTAACTATTTTTATTTTGTAATATGCCAAATAAGTCTTGCAAAATGAAATACAAGATCATTTTACATCCTTGGGTTCTTCTGCATTGAACTTCAAAAACTAGTGGATGGAATGTAATGTCATATGTTACGGCACTTGATCTGGATTTCAGATTTGTCCTGGAACCTACTTTGATTTTGACCAAGCCTGCTCTGTTAACAGTGCAGATCTGGTGATAGTGCAGCATTCAGACATGTTGGCCATTTGGCATCTTTTTTGTTTATAAATTTACATCACCTCATTTTAACATTAAGGTTAATTTGTAGAACTGAAAGTAGTATAGAAAGTACTGGCTATATGAGTTCTGTTGAGAACTTGCTTGTTGTGTTTTCCAAATTTGGATAATGCAAGTAAGATTCACCAATATTTGTGTTTGTGTGAGGTGATCTCATATTATGCCAGTACACAAACCTGAACAGTTACTTTTTTTGTTAGGTGTTCGTAGAAGGACTACAGAAGCACTTCCAGCTAGGCAAGGACTTGGAGAGAATGTTTCCTCGCCTGATGGATCTGACAGAGATCCACTTGAGTTTCCTTCATCGTTTGCGTCAGCGTCAGAGAATGGCACCTGTGGTGGACACATTGAGTGACATTCTGCTGGAACAGTTTTCTGGGTCTGGTGCCCAGAAACTGAAGTCAGCATATGGGGAGTTCTGCAGTCGACACAGAGATGCTGTGGATATCTACAAAAATTACCTGCATGATCGACGGTTCTCAGAATTTATGAGGCACTGTCAGACAAACCCACTGCTCAAGAAGAAGGGTATTCCTGAGTGCATCCTTTTTGTGACACAACGCCTTACCAAGTACCCGCTGCTCATTGAACCACTTATTAAAACCTCAAAAGACAATAAGGTTGAGCAGGAGAGGTTTGGCAAGGCCTTAGCATTTGTAAAGGTGAGAAACCAACCCCTAATTTCCTGTTTCAGTATACAGAAACATGTGGCAGAACAGCACACTGAGTTTCACAGTATGTTGTATTGCCTTGTGTACATTTATATGAAAACTGTAAGAGTATTTTGACTTAGTCCTCACTGTCATTGTAGTAGACTGTCCTGTAAAACAACCTTTCCCAGGAAGTGTGTCATCCCCATTGTGTGTGTGAAACTAGGAGAAGGTATGTAGTCGAACACAACTTAATCACCTCGGTGATTAAGTTGTGTTTGACTACATACCTTCTCCTAACCTTTCCCATTCTGTGTCCTCCTGTATCCACATCTATGTTCTAATTTTTTCTGTATCGCTCTGAGAGTGTTCTGGGAAATGAGGCCATGTAGAAAATTACTACGCTTCCTGCACCTTCCACTCAAACTTTTATAAAGTATCATGTTGCCTCATCTGCAGAATAGAAGATGGTGGTAGCAGGTTACTCCAACATGTTGGTACCAGTCTGTCACACTACACTGCTTGACATCCTACCATGCTATAAATAAGAATATACTGAACTTTCAGTCCCCTCCTCCCAAAACACTTTCTTCTTTGTTCTTCCAGACTATTATCTATCACACGTGAAGACAGAGCTGGAACAGCATGGATTTTTTGATAGACTGAGGTGTGTTTCCCACTTGGAGGGAGTATTTATCTCTTTGCTGCAGACCAATTCTTGATCTCATTTAGTGGGAACCTGAAAATTAAGCTGTTTTTACTGCCAAGTACATCTTCACAGTTGTGTGCTGTTTCACATTCAGCAGTATAATAAACAGAGTCTGAAAAGATAACATTGATCTGCTTGCTGTTTTAAGGAAATTCTGGTGGAAGTGGACACACAAGTGGCAGAGAAGGAGAAGGAGGACCGTAAACTGGAGATCTACAACAGGATAGAAGCCAAGTCTTTCACAGTTTACCGTGGAACCAAGTTCAAGAAGTCAGACATTCTTTCCAAGAACAGGAGGTTAAGGTCAGTCATGGGAGTTTTTTAGAGCTAAGAAACAGGTACACTGCCCACTTTTGATTGAAATACAGTGTAAGACAGTGAAGAAAAAGTTTGTGAAGAAGTTCTGTGTTGTGGAACCATGTCAACCTCCTATTTGCCCTTAGCATATGTGGGTGTCATCCAGGAACTTGTAAGCTGATGGGGGGGGGGGGTTCTGAGTTTGCTTCATGGTAAGATCTGTCTGCAGTTTGTTTCTGTGCTTACAGATTGAAACTTTCATTTCTACAAAAATATAAGTTTTGAATAAGAAGAATGGTAGCTTTCTATCCCTCCCCCCCTTCCCCTGTGTAGGAGTCCATATGAAGGGCACACTGTCACTGTGATAACAGAAACTTCCCTATGGTATTGCAAACTCATGGATTTTTCCTACACCCTTGCCTAGGTAGGCAGAGGTGGGAATGGTCAACATGGATTGTATCTGGAGTCAGAAAACACAGAAACTTACCTTCTTAATCTGTCACATTTATAAATTCTTCAGTCTCAAGTTGTCTTTGTTCTGAATGTAACAGAGTTTATTTTTCGTATTTCATGGAGATAAATTTCTGGTTTGTGACACGTTCTTGTAGGAAATTACTTAATACTCTGTAATATTTGTTACAGGTTTGAAGGTGTAGCAATGTTAATGCAGGGTCGTGGGAAGGTGCAGCTTGTGTTGGTAATTGTGCTGTCTGATGTGCTGTTCTTTCTGGTGGACAATAGTAACAAGTACTCCTTCTTCACACCAGACAATAAGGTGATGTATATGTGTTATGTTGACCACCATTACAAGCAGAATACATACAGGACATAACTGTTTCAATGCATTGCATACATATGTATGCAGATAGTACTGCTACTGGATAACATGTTCCATGTGTTTTGTGTATGTACAATTTATTGTAATATTGAAATCTCATCTATGTTTATGAGTAATTGTCATGTGTGCATCTATCTCTTTTCTGCCTTGTTTTCATCTTTTATATTTAGTTGATAATGGTATTATATAAAGAGTACAAATTATGGCCTTCCTTATCAAGTTTTCTTTGTTCTCATGTCTGTCCATTTCGAGTGAAACCCCTGACAATGACTCCCCAGTTTAAGGTTTCTGAGTGGAAGTAATGCATTTTAGCAGTCACCAAGGAAGCTGTCATACAGGCTGCTAATATGAAAATAATGTAGGTTATATGTTTTGCATCTGCCTGTGCATACTGAAATGTGTATGCCTGAAAGCTTATTCTGGAGTATCTTTACACAAGACATTACAGTGACAAAAAAGAAAAAATCCAAGGAAAAACAGTAAACATCTTTTCCTCGAACTGGTTCAATTTTTATGACAGATCCCTGCTCATGGCCTATAAGCAAAATATTTCTCTTCTGATACACTTTTTAAATATACATACGCAGGATAGTGCAGTCAATATAATGACTACACTAAAAGGGCTGGATGATCCTGGGTTTGGTTCCTGGTAGGAACTGGGAAATCTTCTCCTGAAGTTCACGCATCTAGTCTTCTGTTCATTGGGTGCTGGGGTTCGTTTTCCTTTTGAAGAGGGTCAGGAGTGATAGATTGACTGCTTACCTTCATGCACTGCTGACCTCTGTTTTCCAGAAATTTTAAATGCCAGTGCAGTTATTGACAGCTAAGATTTCATTTCATTTTAATTTCCCATATCCATGTACATTCATGTTATCTTTTCTGTTGTACACATATTTTAGGACGAAACCTTGGAAAAAGTACTCTTTCTAGAATGGATCCATCTACCTTTCTCAAATTTTTTAAACACTCCTACTTTTTGCAGGTTGTTTTATAACCCATTTGAAAGTTTGCTTCTTTTCATGTTATTACTGAGACAATTCAAAACAGAAATCTGTGTTGAGATGTAAGGAATATAATAAAAATGCTGTTTTGGTTGAAAGTACACTTTGCTAGGCTGAATGTATGATGTTAAAAGTTTGGTATGTGGCTTATGTAGCAAGACCACTTGTCGATGCATGCAAACCATTTCACATAACAGGTCTGTCTTCCTGCTGCACTTCACAGCTAGGACTGATATCTGGAACTGTGACTGAAGAGGTTTTATTCTGATAAACAACAAGAAATGTCTTTAATTGCTCTATATGTTTTATTTGTCTTTTTAATTTTAGTAAACAGTAACTAATAGAAATGGATAGCAGTAGATACTTTCTTCCATTCCTTCTTAGCTGTAAATTTTGCAGTCTGTTTTGTGGGGTATCATTTATATAATGTCCCTTACACACTCAGTTCAGTTTCTGTTGCTGACAAGGCCAAGACCCAGATATAAGCACAGCAATTAACTCAACAATGGGCACTTGTTGAAACACTGTGTGCCAAACAACAAGAAATGTGATAATAACCATCTACAGCTCGTGAGTCAGCAGAAGCTTTTATGAAGGGTTGCTATACATGGCCCTCACATTCCAACACTGTTTGGTCAGTAATTAAAAATAACATCTGCTTTAACTAATATACAGCTTGAAAACGTAATACTTCCTATCTGAGATAACATATGATGTTGATGTGTGCACTGCGTCATAGATCAGTATAAACCATTGTCCATAGGATAGAGTGTATTGTCAGTAAGCACTGTTTAACCACAACCTAAGCACTTGCACTGCCACATGTTTCAATTAGCCTGGCCTGGTAAACACACAGCTAGTAACGCCAAATATCGCAGTATCAAAATACTGTAGTTCTCTCAGTAAAAACTGTGCCTCGAACCCAAATTTAAATAAAATATGGCAGGAAACCATACTGTAGAACTTCATTAGGTGTATACTGTATATCAAGGCAATGCATACAGTTAACAGCTTTTTTAAGATGTGCTGAAACATCTGTGACTTCTTTGCCTGCAAAATGCTGCTTATTGTATAAACTTACCTCCTTTGGTTCATATAATTTTCACATTTTTCTTAATACATGCACTAAAATTTAAATACTCCATTAGTAAAACCTGGTAGGGTGGAGGAATTACAGGCATTAAAGTGCCTGTCATTCGAAGGTTAACCTTTATTGGCTTTAAGAGATAATCATTTCCCACAATGTAATCTTTATGACTGAGAGGGAAAAATTTCCCCACTACAGCATGATGTAATTACCAGAGCTACCATACGTCATTTTTTCCCCCTTGACTTGTCATCTTTGTTGACCCAAAAATTTCCATCCACATGAGTTCTTTAAATTGTGTGGAATATCTGGGTTATTGACTGTTTGTTATTTTGTAAAGCCTTTGAGAATTTTATATATTAGTATTGTCTGAGGGAAAAAAACATGAGTTCAACAGTTGACCTTTGGAATGTCTCAGAACTCTTGGGTGCAGAGGTTCTGGACAACTTGAACTCAGTGAAAAACATACTTAACCCTTCAGCGTGGAGTGACGAGCACTGCTTGTCATGATGCACACTCTCACTCATTCGTCTATATCTCGACAACATAGGGAGCAAATGTAAATGGGCTGCTTCGTGCTTGTTCGTGAAGGAGCTGGCTCTCTTATGGTGTGGGAGATAGTTGCTAGAAATTATTTCTTCATTCTTTTCTCTGCTCTTGAATTTTGGGTTTTCTTTTTGCAGTCGTGGAGTGCCGAGCACTGCATGTCATGGTGCACGCTGTCACTCATTCGTCTATATCTCTACAACATAGGTAGCAAATGTAATCGGGCTGCTTCGTGCTTGTTCGTGAAGGAGCTGGCTCTCTTATGGTGTGGGAGACAGTTACTAGAAATTATTTCTTCATTTTTTTCTCCTCTCTCGAAGTTCGGGTTTTCTTTTTGCAGTCCCTAATTTCACAGACGGTTTTATGCGTCCCTCTAACAGTGAACTGGAACAGGAAAGAAATGTTATTGCTATTGTCATGTACCTGAGCTATGTAGCTGTGAAATGGTGTATGACATCACCCTCATATATCAATAGACTGTTTGTTCCTTCACCGCTGTTTTCGGGTCTGGATTTCGATTGAAGCTGCAGTCTGTTGCAATGATGGCGTCAAGTAGGAAGTG
>Ga0123354_10002013_pt1 | contig 26135 bp, 19 predicted proteins | sample TergutLab28metaG_2_FD_97872 | JGI IMG/M metagenome (GOLD analysis project Ga0123354, IMG submission 97872) | Labiotermes labralis P4 segment gut microbial communities from Petit-Saut dam, French Guiana - Lab288 P4 | ecosystem: Host-associated > Arthropoda: Insects > Digestive system > Gut ...
ACCGCGCAGTAAACACACTCCGTCTCAGTTACAAAAACCAACCAGTCAATGCTGTACAGTGAAATAATCGCTGTTTGTTCTCAGATCCACACAAAACACATAAATACACTGTGTGGGCAGAACACAGAATTGTTGAATGTTAGACTGGTGGTACGAATAGTGACCACTGGGCTTTATTTAAACGTTTTAAGTGCCAACTTCATGTCCGTTCAAAACAGCCCGCCAACGGACCCTAACCCCCAGCCAGATGAATGCACCCCACAGCGACATACCTTATTTCTTCATAACCCATTTTAATACAGTGATACCTCGGCTAACGAAGATAATTCGTTCCGGAATCACATTCGTTAGCCGAAATCTTCGTTAGCCGAAGCGTGAAAAGATAAGCTCCTGGAATAGCCCGACCGTTCATATTTGCTGCTTTATGTCAGCGCGTGCATCCACTAAAACTTTCGTTAGCCGAATCCATATTCGTTAGCCGAGTCCGAAAAAGAGCGAAAAAATCTTCGTTAGCCGAAAAATTCGTTAGCAGGGTCACTCGTTAGCCGAGGTGTCACTGTATTACATTCACATCTATACTTGGGTCTCGCAAGGGATTTCCTCCCTCAAGTTTTGCGAGAAACATTTTGTACGATTCTGCACCTTCTTACGGTCTTGTTCCTTGGTGACCACGATCTAGGTCCTTGACCCCGAAGATGAAGACACTAAAATCCTTCGAAATGTTGTAACCATTTACCAGTTGACACGGCGTCCCATCCCCGACGAATTCAATTTTCAGCAACACCGCTCTGCCACAACACAGAATCATATTCGCCATACTACAACGGGTCTTGGGATTTCAGTTACGCAGACCTGGGAAAATCAACTGCAGCAGCTAATATTTTTTATAATGTCAGAATTTCCGTACGCAGCAGCCATTTCTCTGTAGAATGTAAGACAGGAAAATTTTCCCTTCCAAATCAAAAGAACTAGCAGAGGCAACACGTTGTCCTGTACCTGCTGCTACTGTTGGGTGATGGTGTGTTGACTGTGACCTGGTGTGACTCCTCTGTGGGCTGGCCTGCGGGTCCGGGGGTTTCTATTGTTTTGACCGACAGATAGCTCAGCACTGGCAGCCGGGTGGTAGGACAGATTTCGAGAAGCTGTAGAAACGTCGCAGAGGTTCTCTCTCATTAGTTCTGCCTCCTCAGCAATTATGCCCCAGGCTTCGACTTATTCATAACCCTATTCGTATTATCCCTTCCCCCATTTACCCCAGCTTCAGGACGACACGGGCCACGTCAGTCACGGCTCGGTATCAGGAAACGCCCCTGTCAAGTTCTAATATCGCGACTCCGAAAGTCCGAGAAACGGTTCCCACGTACAATGCACACCTCTCTCATTTCTGGCCATAAAGAAGGCGATAAGTAATCGGGATCAATATGAATTATATTTAAGGGTTCAGTCCGTACCGCGCATTCTGTCTTGGTTATAAAAACCAACCAGTCAATGCTGTATAATGAAATAATTGCTGTTTGTTCTCAGATCCACATGAAACACATAAATACGAGTACACTGTGTGGGCAGAACGTATAATTGGTTAATGTTACATACGGCGGTGCATACAGTAGCCACTGGGCTCTAATGGCTTAACGTTTGAGTTACGTTCCTTTAAAACGTAAGTAGAGCGTAACAACGCAGAACGGAGTGCTTCCTTTCAACATAATAATTAATTACACGCCTAAACGCCTGGCCGTTAGAGATACCTCCAGCTGCCGGCAAAAACAGCGTTAATCCCTGCCCGGGCAACAAACATGGAATGTCTGGTCCTAAAATCTGTTAACGTTAAACAAAGCACTGTTGCTTCGGGTAACGTTACAAGAACACTGCCTGTAAGTCCGCCAGCATGTACGTACCAGCTGCAGAGCCAGTCGAGCGGCCTTCTTTAGATTTGATACCGCGGAATGTCACTGAAATCTTTGCGTCAGTCTCACAAAAATGCCAGCCACTTGCAGACACTCTTTACTTACATGTTGCTGTATATTACAATACGAAACAAAAGCGACGTAACGTGCCAGAACTATGCCGTAACTTGACCAAGTAACTCCATGCAGCAGAATCCTTACTGAGAAGCTAATAGTTCCTAAAACACTTCAAAACATCCCTACATTTATGGAACTCCAAGGTTCATCACCGTGTCCACAACAGCCTACCACATGTCCCTGTCTTGACGAGATTAATCCAGTCCACGCCTTGTCATCCTACGTCTTTAAGACCCATTTAATATTATCCACCCACCAAAGCTGAGGTCTCCCAGATGGTCTCGTGTTATTTAACGACACTGTCAACTTGCTAAGCCAATACAGCGTCGGCGGTAAGTGCATGGAGCATTGGTGGAATGATACGGACAGGAGAAACCTAAGTACTGAGAATGTTTATATGAAACATCGCTGTTGGTGTACCAGTCACAATATATTTTGGTATTAACACTAACAGTCAAACACAGCGCGTCACTTTATTACTGTATGCTACTTGGCGACTGGCCAAGTAAGAGTCATACACTGACGTGCTGTGTGTGACTGTTAGTGTTAATATCAATATACACAGTGCGATCCATAATATTTAGGTCTGATTTTTTCTAAATAACAGAACTAGAGCAATCTATCAGTCAACCCACTAAGTACTATCAACCAAGATCCGTTCACACACCGAGTTTCGTTTGTTTATCTTCGACAGTGTACGAGTTATAACTTGTCCTGTAAAGTAAGTTTTCTTTATACGTCATGGATGGCGGAAATGAACAGCGAGTTGCCACAGAATTTTGTTCTAAAGAAACACTAGTGTTAGTGCAAAAGGCGTATGGGAATGAGGCTTTGAACCGATCAAACGTTTTTAGGTGGTATTCTCGATTTCGAGACGGATGGGAGCTGGCAGATGAGGAGAGAGGTGGTCGTCCAAATCGACTCGAACTGAGGTAAACATTGCTGCTGTTGCTGGTTTGGTCAAAAATGATCGTCGAATCGCATCAAGAATGATAGCAGAATATTTGAACATCCCCAAGACTGTAGTTACCCGGATTCTGAAAGAGGATTTGGGAAGGAGAAAGTTGTGTGCGCGTTTTGTTCTGCACTCCTTGACACCTGAGCAAAGGGAAGATCGAGTCACATCTTGCCAAGACATTATCGCGTTGGCCGGTGCAGACAAACTTTTTTTAACAAAATTATTACGGGAGATGAGACCTGGTGTTTAGCCTTTGACCCCGAAACAAAGCAAGAAAGTTCTGAATGGGTTGGTGAGACATCCCCTCGGCCGAAGAAACTGAAATTCCAAAGGTTGGCCATGATAATTCTTTCGACTCTCAAGGGGTAGAGCACAAAGAATTCATACCAAAGGGGGGAAAAAAAGAAATGCGGAATTTTATAAAGGAGTGATGGATCGCCTGCTGAAGCGCATTCAATGTGTTCGTCCAGCTGCGGTCTGCTCTCGAGATTTTTTTGTTGCACGATAATGCGCCCGCCCACAAAATTGCAAGTTTTTGCCAATTTTTGACCCCAAAAATGTTACAACCCTTTATCAACCCCCCTCCCCACTCTCCGGATGTATCTCCGCCATACTATTTTCTGTTCCCCAAGTTGAAAAATGAAGTTAAAAGGACTCCACTCTGCGGATGGTGCTGAGATCCAAGAAGCCGTAACTGATGAATTAAAGAAGGCCCGAAGAGAGGAATTTTCGGCAGCTTTTCAGAAACTGTACGACCGCGCAAAAGCCTGTATATATGCCAATAGAGCTTATTTTGAACGAAAAAAAGGTACGAGTCTTCCACGGGCGTCTTCGATTTTTAAAAAAATCAGTCCTAAAACGTTTGGACTGCACCGTGCTTCAGTAAGCAGCTGCACAGTGAGAAGTGCATCAGGACGGGCGACATGTTGATATGAGCAGCGAAAGTCGATTTTATCGAAACAGTTTGAAATGTAGAAATGGCGGTCACACGGCACACTTATTTGGCACGTACTGTCGAGCCTCATGATGCCTTACTAAATCCACCGGCGTGTGACGTCAGGTCACGGAACAGGATGTTACTGTGAAACCTATGCTTTGATATGCTGTGTCAGTACAAGTACAGTCAACCCACGTTCTGACATACTGTGTCACTACCAGTATAGTCAACCTATGTTCTGACATACTGTGTCAGTACAAGTACAGTCAACCTATGTTCTGACATACTGTGTCACTACCAGTACAGTCAACCTATGTTCTGACATACTGTGTCACTACCAGTACAGTCAACCCAAGACATCCGTCTCCCGATCGACCGACCTCACTTCCACAGCTCCAGGACAATTACTGCACAGCAATTCCGAATTGTGTGTGTGAGTGTGTGTAAAACTTGTTTTAGCATTACGGTAACACACTACACTGTATTTTCCTGGTGGCCATTAACGTAGCCCACACGATCACGTTCCGGCGTAAATAAGATCTTCGCTCTTCTCGAATGTCTACGGAATGTTCATTGGTAGTTACTGACGTTTCAGGACAGCCTATCGATCCCACCTTCTAAGTCCTTGAAGATGGAACCGACAGGATTTTTCGAAACGTCGGTAGTACCAATCAACGCCGCGTTACATCCCAGAAGAGTGCAGGCCTACAGAACTACATTCACAATGCAACGACCCTTTGGCTAACCTTGGCCTTAAAATGCTTTCCGACGTACTTATTCTGTACCTAAATTATACATGTTTGTTTTTCTCGCACTAAAACAGCGCCTAGGTTGAGGTTCTCTTACCCGGGTGCACTATTTCGCATCTCAAGCTAGGATGCAGAGCAACCGACTTACTGGCCTCTTCCGGCACAGCCTTGCCCCTCACGAGATCATATAACCGACGGTTCACCGCAATACACGCGCAGCAAAGATAGCTCAGTCAGTATAGTGACGAGGGTATGGGGTGGACGATCCGACATTCCATCGCCGGTAAGAGCAAGGGGCTTAGCTTTTGTCAAAACCGTCCGGGACCTGACGCTAACCACTCAACTTCCTCTATTGTTGTGGTCAAGCACTGGTACAGCTATATTTCTACTTCCCATGCATACCATCATCACAAGCACAGGGACATATTTATCAGTAACACATAAATACCGTAAGAAGAATAATTACCTAAATTTTAAATCATGTTAATTTATTGGACGAAAACATACATATTGTAGAAAAACAGAGAAGCTTTATAAGTCGCAACTAAGGAGAATGGCCAAGAATTAAATGCGGAGAGAACTAAATATATCTATGTCTCGCGAACAGAACACGTGAGCAAATGACAACACAGATATAGGTAACAGTCCTCGTTGCAAATTCAAACACATGGGAACAACCCCAAAAACAAAAACTGCATCCACAAAGAAATCATGAGCAGACTGAACTGAGGGAATGCTTGCTATCATTCAGTCCCGAATCTGTCTGCCTGCCTACTATCCAAAAATATAAAGATTCAAATATACGCAACATTAATTTTGCCTGTTGTTTTATATGGGTGCAAAATTTGGTCTTTTATAATGAGGGAAAAACACAGCCTGAGAGTGTTCGAGCATATACAGTTCTGGAGGTTAAACCTGAGGAAGAGATCACTTGGAAGACCCAGAAAGAGACAGGAGGATAATATTAACATGCACCTGCAAGAAATGGGATTGGGGAGGCATGGAGTAGATTGTTCTGGCTCAGGATATGGACACGTGGCGGGTGCTTGTGAATGTGGTAACGAACATTCTGGTTCCATGAAATGTGGGGAATTTCTTGACTAGCTGAGGGCCTGTTAGCTTTTCAGGAAGGAGTGTGCTCCAGAGAGTTAGTTATAATTTAACAAAATTACATCAAGAAAGCCAAAATGGGTCAGATATATAGCACGAATTGAGAAATGCACACAGTGTAGGCCATCTGAGAGGTTTATTTCCCCTTTCACAATACACTTGCAATACCATGTACCACCTGCTATGTGTCTTCCCTATTCATTGTATTTATGTTTCTTTAATTTCCACAGTCAACACCAGCTCCTTCAACATACAGCACTAACAGACTGGCCTTTCCAATAGTTACAGACTCCAGTTCTCTGTGTAGCACAAACTGACGATTTATGTACAATGCCATGGATCAGGAGGTTAGTCACTAGCCTGAAACTGCAGAGACCTGGGTTCGTTCTCAGGCCAGTCCATGCAAGATCTGTGGTGGATAATGTGGGACAGGTTTCTCTCCGAGTACTGTGGGTTTCCCTCTGTCAGCAATATTTCACCAATGGTCCACACTCATCCTCATCCTATATGCTCTTCCTAGAAGATGGTCTAATAGGCGAAGCTTGGGAACTCTCCACAAAGCAATGCTCGTTCACATAAGAGGGGTCACTGGCCTATTACTAGTGTTATTATACTGTTAGTCTTCAAAGGGTTAACACTTTGGTTAGAAATTCAACGTATCACTTCAGATACGGAGATGTGAACACGGAAATAATGTAATAAATTGATCTGAGATAAATAATGTGGTATAAGGGAAAATGAATTTCTGAAGTGGATCTCAGATATAGTGCAATGAGCTGGCATCATATTTCTCTGAACATAAGCTTCATATGCATTCCATCATGGTCATCACTATTTACTAATTTCCATAAGATCTGCAGTACGTTGTGTACACAACAGCAACATGTGGGTTTTTTATAGGCACATCCCCACTGTGCTGCAGTAGCAACACAGACACAATAAATTATATGGTCACACAGCACTTGTACTGTATTTCAGTCCATGCTGAATACTGCTACATGTTTTGGCCATTGCATGTGGCCATCTTCTGGCACTTTGTATAACATTACAAACAGAACACACAGCGCACATGGAATAAACGATGGGATTCAAGAGTTGTTCCATGGAGCACAATATAACTGTAAAATGTTAGAACATCATTTATAAATATATACTTTTAATTCTAAAAGGGCTACATCCTTCCACAAAATGGAAATTGTTAAATTATCCATTATATCGCTATGGTCCAAGCAAACAAAAACGGACAGAAATTGAATGGGACACACCAGCTTCTGGTGTAAGCTGTTGATAATTTATTGGGTGAAAACACACACACTGTACAAAAACAACAGATGCTTCATTAGTGGCCAGTTAGGAGACTGGTCTAGCAGTAAATGCTGAGTAAAGTAAGTACATGTTCATGTCTTCTGAACAAAATGCAGGACAAAATCACACCATAAATACAAATTTGATAAAGTAGAAGTTCAAGTATTTTTGAATGATAGTAAATCAACATTGCATGTACGAAGACATTAAGAGCAGATTAAATTCAGGAAAAGTCACCATTTGGTCCTTATTCTTGTGTATTCCCATTTGCTACCTAACAATATACACATCACAGTAGAAACAAATGTAACTTTTCCTTTTGTTTTATGTGGGTGTGAAACTTGGTCTCTGACATTAAGGTATGAACAGAGTCTGTGGGTGTTCTAGAATAGGGTGCTGATGAAGATATTTGGGCATAAGGGGGATGGGGTAACAGGGGAGTGGAAACAACATAATGAGGAGCTTTATGCCGTTTAGGGGAGACCAGGGTTAGTTGCTACACACGGCCCAAGATGAAGTAACAAAAGAATGGAAGGAACTGCACAGGAGCTTCATGATTACCAGTCCTAACCAAATATGACTTGGGTAATCAAATCAGGAAGGATGAGACCAAGGGGCATTATGGAGGAGACGAGAAATACACAGAGGCTTTTGGTGGGGAAACCTGAAGGAAAGAGACCACTTGGAAAACATGGGAATTGACAGGTAGATAATATTAAAATAGATCCTAAACAAATATGATGCGAGGGCATGGACTGGACTGTTCTGGCAGGATAGGGACAGGTGGTAGGTGTTGGTAAACATGGTAATAAACCTTCTGGTTTCATAAAATGCAGGGGATTTCCCTTCCATCTAGAGAAAGGATAGCTTCTCAAAAAGCATTTTGCTCCACGGACTTCTCCACAGCACTGCTCCATTTACACAATGAAACAAATGTAACAAGAGAGGAAATGTTATGTATAAATGTAACACTGAAGTGCATTCACATAACCACTGTTGCCATGGAAAAGCAGTAAGTATTACATATTCTGAATGTCCATAGCCTTAGTCATCTGGCATGCAATGCACATGCACTGTATTATATTGTTATCTGTGGCCTCTCTGGCTTCATCACGTTATTCCACATTATGTCACACATGGCAAGACTGTCAGGGAAAAAAAATATATTGAACAGAAAATGTGTGTTTTGTTTTCTCTACAACTTTTGTTGGAAACATTTCTCAATCTAAGAAGAATTCAGAGAGAGATCACAAATGAGCACAGGTCTACACACACAGTACACATTATTCTTGACAGATTGTAATCAAACTTGAATTTTCTTGACAAATTTTCAAAAAAATACTCAAATATCAAATTTCATGGGAATCTGTCCAGTGGCAGCCAAGTTGTTCCAAGCAGACGTACAGACACAGACAGACAGACACAACCTAGCTGACAATCACTTTTTGCAATTTTGTGAATGTACCGAAAAAACAGACAGGAAACATGCATTCCAAACTGAATAGGTGCCCTCATTTATTATGAATTAGAAAACACTAAATCATCCACATAACACGAAACAATTCCTGAAAATCTGAGTTTATATTAAGTGGGGAAAGCAGATGACAAACTATTTTGAAAGAACCATTCCCTCAAATTTTCCCTGGTCTTACGACTATTCCTGTCACTGAAACTGAGATAAGAAGCATAAAAAATTTTCTCGCATCAAAAAACTAATCAGGTTATTATTATTATGAATTAAGTAAAATTTTGAAAACTTCCACATCTCAAATTAGTCAACCATTTAGCCATGTCAGTAGTCACTCACTACACACAGGTGTTCTCCCAGACTGTTCTAAAAATTTCCTGAGTTAAAAATACTGCACAAAAAATGCAGACAAAATTTATATGACAAATGATCAGTTTATTTCACTACTAATTGTTTTTTATAAAATACTGGTTAAGCCAACAATTACATACTGACAACATATTTGGTCTCAGAACAATATGGTTTTAGGAAAGGGATATCTACTGAAAATGCTGCCTACAAGCTAATACGATAGTGTATTCAAATGGCTTAACTGGATATTATCTAGGCTTCTGACTTTGTGTTTGTTTTCCTTTTTGCCGTAATGCATAATGCAATGGTGATCAACGCAATAGAAGGAAGTATTGGTCTTGTCAATTGCCCAACAAGTGGCTGGATGACAGACCCTCTATTTTTAAAAGCGCTGCAGCACTTCAAGCAAAATATTCGCTGTAGCAAAGAAGAACACATCCTGGTACTTCTTGATAATCATAAAAACCATTGCAAACCTGACGCAATACTTTATTGTAGAGAGTATGACGTTGTCATTTGCACCTTCCCACCTAACTGCACTCACCGACTCCAGCCACTGGATGTAGGAGTGATGGGGACACTCAAAGCAAAAGTGGCACAAACAAAACAGTTGACTGATCAGTAAACCAGGAAAGTCAATTTCAATACACAACCTTAATGGTATTATCAGGGATGCCTTTGACCTCCCATTTACTGGAGCAAATATAACAGCCAGCTTCAAGAAAAGAGCAGTGTGTCCTTTTGACACCAATGACTTAATTGATGATTTTTAAAGTTCTGCTGTGACAGAAAGGCCAGCAGCAAACAACGAACCTAGCAGTTAGATGGTTGAGTCAACAGCGGCCTCTCCCACAGCAGGTCTTTGCCATGCTGCTAAAAACCAGTCTCTACAGCAGCAGCAGCAGCAGCAGCATCTTCTTGTGTCTTTGATATCATGAAGGAAGGGTAGGGAAAGTGATAACTGAGGTGAATTAAAAGGAAGTAAAGTGTGCTGGAAACCATCGAAAAGTGTGGAGAAGCGGAGTCTAGTGAAGTGAAAAGTCTAAAGTGAAGTGAAAAGTTATCTAACATGGAGGGTAGCGAAGTGCAATAAAGTGAAGTGAATGAAGCAAAGTAAAGTGGAATGAGGTGAAGTGAAGTGCGCAGTATAGGGTGGGGGGGGGACAAGTCTTTATGGAAAAGGTTTATAGGAGTAGTAAGTGATGAGAAGTGAAGGACTGGGGTGAAAGCGTGTGTGAATTAATGATTGTAAACAAAAAAAATTACAAGAAACTGTAAGCAATGCTGTCTTGCTTGGGTGTTTTTACCTTTTCTACATGTTGTAAAATTCTAATTTGTCTCGTGTGTATTGTTGCTAGTTTTAAGTTGTCTTGTGTGTAATTGTTGTTGGTCGGTCGTGTGTATTGTTGTAGCTATCTTATGTGTATCTGTTGTACTGTGTGTGCATTGCTGTTTTAGATGCCGGACTGCTGGCTAGAAATCAGTACTCGGAAGCTCCTGCGACTGGCCACCTAGACACAGGTTTTTCTTGGTTTCCCTGTGTCTATAAGCAAATGCTGAGATGGTTCCCAATATTCCAAGTTGCCACTACATGCTTCTCATGTAGCCCTCCCAACTTAAATCTAGTAGTAACCAATTTCATGTTTTGTTTACATGTAAAATAACCGCTGCCACCAGGTAACAACCTAATTGCAGTAAATAAATATATTATATTATAATTCATCAAGTAGCTCTTCCACTGATGTTGCTCACACCATGTCACCTTTAGCAGGTTCTCCCAATGATGTTGATGTCACAGATTGATCTTGGCCTACTGTTCCACTACCACCATCTGTACAGCCTTATCCAAAAACTCCTGAGAGTAAATAAACTATTACGAGAAGAAAGACTGGCAAGTCCTGAATTCCAACAGCGACTCCAGAAAAAGACCAGACTGTGGCTGAACATACTGAAAGACTGAAGACGATGAGATGAGGAGAAAATTTATTAGAGAAGGAAAACGTAAGGAACAGGAATAGAAGGAAAACACTTTTTGAGGAAGACTTGGATATAAGCAGTGAGGATAATTCTGCTGATAACTTCAAAAGAGATAGCAAAAATGACTCCCTATCTATAGAAGATACTGAAGAAGATGCTGACAAAATAACCACTGAAGATGTGAAGATTTATGATATTTAAATAAAAGATTATGTCTTGGTTGAATTTATGAACAAGAAGCAAAACTTGTATTGCAATGGACAAGCTGATCAGAAGAATCAAGAGTCAGAAAAATGTGTTGTCAAGTTTTTGAAAACAAAGAGTAACAATGACAAATCTAACATCCCTCATTGTGTAGACAAATGGCCAGTTCCTGTGAGTGACATTGTTTCAAAGTTACCAAAACCAGTGCCATCAGGAAAAAATGAAGTTACCTCTTTCAATCAATTTTTCAAACATAAAAATGGGATCAATTTTTCAGTTTTTTAGTGTTTTTAAATTTTGGTATGCATTGCCAGTGCTTAAGTGAAGCACATTGGTTTATATTTTTCTCTCCTTGTGTTAAAAATGGCAGTTATTATTATTAGGAACAATTGTTCATTAGTTCCCCATGGTTGTTCAGGTTTACCCCGCAGTGGGGCACATATGAACAGAAAATGATATATCATTATTTACTGTGCTGTGAGTAGGATCAGTTAAAACTGTTGTAATTTGGTTACTAACTACAATACATTGCACATCCAACTGTGTTCCTTAATTTCCTACCCACGAAAAAATTAAAAATGAAAAACTGTCCAAGGGTGACCCCATCAACCCTACACTTAATAACCACAAATAACAACCAAATAAACGATAAAAATACTGTAAATGAGAATCCTCTCTTCAATACAATAATACAAAACAGATCACACAGGCGACGTCATCGGCCGCGTAACTTCCATTCCAGTTTCACGTCACCCAGTGTGTGACAGCACGAACTACGTAGAACCGAGAGGTCGCATCATTAAGTACAAAACAGAAAATCGAAAAACTGTTAACTAATACAATACACTCCATTTTACATTCATCATAAGTTGCTCGTTTTCAGTGTATTTGACAATAGAGAACAAAAACCGGAAAAGAACACATTCTGAAGAACATACAGTATATAAGGCGTTGACACTGCAATGAAAACACAACAATAAAGGATTAAACACTGGGTGCGATCGCAGCCTTCGCCACACATTATTAAACCAGACGGACGAATTCAAATATATGAAAATACTGACTAAAAAACCGCGAAGGTTGTCCAAAATAACGTGCCGCTAAAGCAATGGTTTGTGACAAATGTATATACAACAGCTACCAAATGACAACAAAACATAAGAACTACACGCTTGTAATATATATTTCACAAAAAAAAAACATATACCATGTATGCACGTTTGCTTTTTATGATGCTCCCACAAGTGCACCGAAACAAGTAATGTACTATAATAAATACACAGCGGAAAATCTATATATTTATCAATACTTGTAACAGAACACAATGGGGTGGCAACCATTAAACTAAACCACTCATACTGTTTACTTACCTGACAGGTACGAAACACGAATAGTTTCTTCGGTTTGCGACAAGCAATACATAACCTTCATGCAAATACAACTGTACAATTTCCAAACACTCGTGTATATATATATTGGTTGGCGTGTTCTTCTTATAACACGCCAACCAAGAATAAAAACGTGCCGATGACAACCCAACTCGACGGCCGACATTCCTGCTTGGCAATTAGCACATGGATCCTACTGTGAATAAGTGCTGCCCTCCGTGGGAATACGAAGCCAGCCGGCAATACGTGAATGACTCACTCGCAATCTTACCAACTGCTGTGGTGTTAGGTAATGGCAAAAACCATGGGCGAACGCAAATTCACGAGGATACCCACAATACTCATTTCTTGCTGTTATAGATTTATTATTTTTTATGATTACTGTCACTACTCAGAATCCATTCTCCTCGGTCCCACCTAGCAAACGCCATCCGCATATCTTAAATTAGTGAAGGTCCATCCCATTACACCATGACCTTTCCTTAAGCATCTTTTCACAAAACATCCTACCACTCAACACAATGCAATATTAGGAACTGAATGTGTTCTGGTAAAAATACTTGATCAAATGCAAAAGCCACAATCCCCATATGGATAACATCCATTATTCCAAATCTGAATAACCATTCAAAACTAAAAGAAATATAACACTCTGAAAACCTAAGCATAATTGGAAGGATATGAAAATGGTTTAAGAAACAGGTTGGGGTGGCACAAACTGGATTCACCTGGCTGAGACAGGCACAGGTGGTGGGCTCCAGTGAACATGGTCAAGAACTTTAGATTCCATAGAATTTATGTAATTTCTTAACTAGCTGAAGGACAGCTTAATTCTCAATAACTCTGTTCTGCACAATAATTGAGTTCATTAAATCAAGTACTGAACCTGAAGTACCTTCTCATTTTATTTTCAATGCTCAACTGTTGGCCACTGGATGCTACAATCACTGCTCAGTCACACCATTTAAGATCAATTTCAATGATATCCCTCCAATCTACCACCCTATCTTCCCAGTTATCTCTTAGCTTCAGGTCATCTGACTGATATTTGGTATGCAGTTCATCTCTCCCAGAGACAGAACTTGTCATCATGGATCTTGAAGATGTCATTGCACAAGCACAGCACAAGTTCTTACCCTTGCACAGGATGACACAGTACCCCTTTCAAAATAAGAGGTAAACATGATGGTCATGTGACACAGTAACACATAACAAACTGCTCTTGAGAGCACCCACATAGCACAACATACATAAAATGAACGTCACAGTTAACCCACTCATGACACGACAGAAATGTGCTAAGGTTTCTGTTGGCCAAATTGAAGTTCAGTTCCTAGTAGCATATACTGAAGAATGGGGAAAAAGTTTTTAAATATGTGAGATATAGAATATGTAAAAATATAAAAAAATCATCCAACATATGCACTCTATGATGTACCGTTTATGAAACATATTAAAGTCCTACATGTTTTGGCACCGAAGTGCCATTCTCAGGGAGTTATTGTAACAAAAGCACATGGGAATGTAGCAATAAGAACTGGCAACTGGCTGTCATTGTGACATATTTTAATATCATAACATTGTAACTTATGGTTATCAGTTTTACATATCTTAACATTTTAACATCTTAGACATTCCTGCTAAGAGGAGCTGAAGCTAGACTGGCACATTGGCTTAAGTACCTTTGTTATAATGACTCCCTGAGGGTGGCACCTTGGTGCCAAAACATGTAGAAGTTGATATACGTTACAAATGGCGTACCAGAGAGTGAATATGTTGGATAATACATTGTAAGAACATGCATGGTATGAATAACATAAAATACGTAAAAACATGTTTACTCAAGCTATATGTCATGAATAATGTATCAGTTTAGTGCCTGGCCTGCAAGTTAGAAGACCACAACCTACTGGTATGGCATTTTCAGGTTTATATGTGGAAAATGTAAAGTAAATGTAAGTCACTAATGATATGTATTTAAAAAAAAGGCAGTTGGCCAAACTGATTGCAACAGAAATTATACCAATAAGGCATCAAGCTGCAAACATGACCTTCAGCAAAACATCAATTTACAGTTACTACCCTACAAGTGTTAACTCGCCCATGCTACAGAGGTCTGGATCAAAATCTTCCAGTTCATTATCCACCAAACATCCAACACCCGAACACAACATAATCTTCACTTACAAAGGCAGTGTCATTAACACATTACTGACATGTGTGCAATGCTTTGGCTTCCTGCTGAAAATACAGTGGTAAATGGAACTTGGAAAACATTTCCCAAATCATAAAGAGACTTACTTCTTTACAAGACATTTTATAATTGTACAAGGTATTTAATGCTTTGGGACAAATGTTCCTTCTCTTTACTTACAAGTCTGTATTATAAAAGTCAGTATATATCCAACCACTAACTGTAACGAAGGAATATTTTTATTTTTTATTTGTATCCTTATTATATTTTATTACACTAAACAATCCCTATTGTCCTATCGTATTATGTTTATCATACTGAATAACCATGTGATTGTTGTACACACTTGTGTTGATGTCGCCAATTAATCCCAACAAATATGACGATTTCCATATCCATATGGATTACGTAATCCTGTACGGATTTACGGAAGGAAAATAAATGATTTGATATAACATTTGCATCTGTATTCCAAAACCTTTGGTAGGAAATTGGAGCAAATGTCATACCCGAGTTACATGTTCTCAGAAGTGTCAGTCTTCACAGAACCGGTAATGAGTTAATTCTTTTCATAAAGACCAAAACTGAAACATAAATGAAGAATAACATAACTTGCCTAAGTTCCATTTTACCACATCTCTCAGACACAGTCAACCACTACCTCCAGACAGCCATATTGTATCCGAGTAGCTGTTAACAAGTCACTATTTGATTATGCTAGTATTTAATCTCTTCAACAGATGGCAACCTAGTGCTCTTTTGTCATATTGTCAGCAAAGACTGGATTTTACTTATCAATGAACATCCACAAAGATCTAAACATAAAACACCTCTACAATATCAGGGACTTGCTGCCATTAAATGCACCCACAAGGGTGGGCAGGGTTGCATTTAAAGCAGAGTTCAAGGTGTTAAATGTATTGTGAAGATTCCTCTCACAACATGTTGGCAGTTTATATCACAAAGATGCAACATTTAGACCATGCTAAAATTCAAAATAAACCCATAAAATATACTGCCACAGAGCAGAGACTGCCTCCAACAAAGTGCAAAATGTATTATATTTACCTGAACATAAGATGACATACCTTCACAATTTTTTCAGGGAAATACTCATACAATATGCGTTCAGCTTTCTTACCTTATATTTGGGTAAATACAGTATATACCAGGGGACCGCGGTAGCACAGTGGTTAAGGTGCTGTGCTACAAATCAGAAGGTCACTGATTCGATCGCAGCTGGTGTCATTGGAATTTTTTATTGACATAAAATCCTTCAGATCGCACTATGGCCCTGGGGTCAACTCAGTCTCTAACAGAAATGAGTACCAGGAGTATTTCCTGGGGATAAAGGCAGCTGGTGCCTAAGGCTGACAACCTTACCACTTTCCTGTGCCGTTGTCATGAAATCTTGGAACCTTAACTTCCTGGAACCCTCTGGGCCACTCCAGGCCTGTAATGGGACTGCTTTACCGTTACCTTTTTACAGTATATACCAGCCATCAGAAAAACAAAGCTGAGCAAATGGATTCACAAGGTTATTAATGCCCACATTATGACATATAATATGGTCAGTGCCTTATTAAAATCTTGCACCAGAACACTACCATTTGTCTACCAGACTACACGGTGTCACAAAAAATATGGAAATTTTGTATTTTTTTACATACAACATTCAGAACAAGGCGAAAGTTTGAAATCAAGAAATATGGAAATGATGGGTGAATAGGAGAGTGTGACAAACAGATAAATAAGACATTTTGCCAAAAAACATGTTCAGTAGCAAAACCTGCAGATTTTTCTTTAAATCTTCAGTGTAGACTGACCGTAAGATTCCTTGGGCCAGGAAAATTAAACATGAAGTCACTACAACATTAAATGTATGTCATGTATTACACTGAAGTATGGTTATGTTCCAGCATAAGTCCCAATAACACCGATGCATTTGCCCTCTCTTGCCACATGTTGAAAAATTCTGTTGGTGGAGAACTTGGGCTCTTGCATTTGCACCCATTCAATGCTTCAACAGACCAAAAAATAGGGTGGATGGTCTGCTAGTTCCCAGTGAGGCGACTGCATCTACTTATGTCTGATGTACACTGTGTGGGGTTGCACTGTCGTACTGAAGAATCAAATCATGTGGCACACACTTGTGTTCACTGCTGAAGCATCATATGGGAGGTAACCTGTTCCACAGTAATGACAAAGTGGAAGTGGCTGTTCAAAATGACTGCGACAGTACGAGACCAGCTGCTACTGCAACAGAAATTTAAACTCCTGTTAAATGGAGGAAGTGTATTAATGTGCTCAGGAATAATTTAAAAAATGACACTTCAGTAAAATAAATGAGATATATAATTTGTAACTACTTCTTAATTAATTCTTATAACTTAAAGTGTCTTATTATTGTACATCCTTCATATATATCATATGACGGTGGTACAACAAAATCCTCTTTGACAGCAATCTCAATTATTACACCAAATTACCTTTGCATGTATTCCAGAAAAGAATTTATTTCATCTAGACATGTGTTCTAGAAACAGTGCGAAAATAAGTTTGTGCTTTGTTACAATTTTTACTGATGGCCATGTCATGTAGAGGCAGTGCAGTCCCTACAGCCAGTGCCTAGTGTTACTCCCTCAAATTTTATAAGCCATCCACATGTGTGTCGACTGGTAGGCTGTGTCAATTTTCAGTACAAATGCCATTACACCATAAATTACAATTCGTCCACACACATCCCAGTAGCAAGGAATTTAAATTTCCTCATTTTAAATGATAATTGTTAACATTTTTACCATATTACATTGTTTGTAAGGGCATGCCATTATCTATGAAGGAGATGAGACAGGCATATGGGTTTTCAGGGAGAAACCTGAAGAAACAAGACCACTTAGAAGACCTAGACACAGAGGGCAGGATGATGATAAAATGCATCTTAAATCAATAGGACTGGAGGTCAAGGACTGGAATCATCTTGCTCATGATAGGGACAAACAGTGTGGTAATGAATCTCTGGATTCCATACAAGGTGGTACTTCTTGACTGAGGAGCCACCAGATTCTCAAGAACTCAGCTCTACTCCTTGAAGTTGCCTGTATTTTCCACTTACCAATGCTACAGTTACACAAAGGTGATCTTGGTGCGAGCCTGGTTGATGAGCCACACATTCAGCTCCTCATACTCCTCTAAGCACTCTTCAACCTGATCAGGTTTGTAGCCCTTACTGGTACAGCGCTCCATCACGTCTGCCATCTTCACCGTCTTACTGTCGCCCGCAAGCTCACGGATCACACTGTAGATCTTGTCCATCACGTTCTGCGCTCTGCAATCACAGCACCACAACTGGCTGCACTTCAAGTCATAGTAGCAACAGGGACATTTCTACAAGGTTGCCAGTCACACTGTGGTCTTCTGAGTTATGACACTGAGCAGTAGGGTAAATGGGTACCCCAATCTATCCAGAAGATGGAGGCAGTATGTTCCTTAGAAACATCTGTACCCAGCTATGAAGTCTGTAGCATCATAAACCAGATGACCATAATTCTAATTCCTCTGTCCCACAGACAGGTGCTACTGAGTCTCCTGTCAAGGGGCTCTTATCATGACCACTCAAAGACACCTAAATTTGTCATATAAAATCTGTGGATATTATAGGTTGTTTTTAACTTTGTGGCCAATGAAGAACCTATAGTTTACATAGTTTATCCTCATGACTTCACACAGAAGCAAACTGAGAAAACCATGAACTAGGTTCTGATTGGTAAGTCACAATCCAATTGAGCTGATGTAAAAAAACAATGTGGTTTTACATAACAGGGAAGCATTAGGACATGGCAAAATCATACCAGATACAAGACCTTGTTTTACACCCAGGTTCTCCTGAAAAAGTTGTCATAAATCAGAAAAGTGTAAATCAAAGATGATATTCATATATGAAGAAAAGAAATAAATGGAAATAAAACAGTGTTAAACCAAAAATGGGAAAGCGTAAATTAAGAAGGGGAGTAAATTGGTAAGGGACATTAAATGAAAAATGAATAGAAGAAACATGTGTAAAGAAGGCCTTGAGATTTATACGGCAGTGAACACACACACTGTGGACTTCAGGGATGTGAGATCCGTAGGTTGGTAGGTGGTTACAGTAGCAAGATTTGGAGGAACACTGTGCCTCTATCGTCTGGGCACACAGAAGACAATACAAATGCAGTATACTAATGATTCAGTTCTTCTGGGATGTGACACAGTGTCACTGCACATATAGCTGTCGATCTTGCAACAGATCATGGTGCCTTGGCAGTCATTGTCAAGGAGTGCAAGAAGATGAAGACACAATTCTGTGCAACATCAAGAACAAACACAGTGACACAGTATGGCATCCCAGAGGGTTGTATCTTCAGCAACAGTGCCGTGAGAACCTCACAACTTAAAGTACATTCAGTTTCTACAAATTTCTGATACTTTACTTCAGCACAGATATTTCATTGCAACATACAAGTTTTTGACAACGGCTGTACATGAGTAATATCAGCAGCATTTAGAAGAACTTCTTCCATTGTCATAAAACTACACATAATATACTACATTTGAGAAGCAAACTTCTTCCTCCTTTATGTGAAACCACTAATGCTAAAACACAATACACCAAAATTATAATGCACACAACAACAAAATTCACATGCATGAAACAAAAAAACCAATACACCTATAAATATGAATTCCAAGTATTCGAAACTTTAAAAATTTTAAAACAAAAAAGATAAAATAAAAATTTAAAAAGTGAATATACCAGATAATAAAACATAAACATGAGTCAATAAAAATGAAACAGTCAAACATAAAACCAATTAGTATACTCTGCTTGTGGAAGTAAAAACACATGAAAACACATAACAAGACAAACAAAAGACCCAACCTACATCACATTTGAGTGCCATTCCTATGAATGGGAACCAATGACAGATATCTCCAAACTGGGTTGACTAATAGGATTGTTGGTGCCCAGCATGTGTGCTGTTTCTTTGTATTTTCTGTAAGTAACATTGGGCTCAAATCATAGCATATTTTACCTTTGCTGTTTAAAAAATTTTACGGTTTGCATATTTGAAATTTATATTTTTTAGACGTTGATTTTTTGTTTCTGGAATGTGAATTATGTTGGTGAGTGCATTACACTGTTGGTCTATAGTGTGTCAAGTTTAGTGGTTTCACCTGAAGAAGGCAGTTTGCTTCCTAAACACAGTGTATTGTTTTGAGTAGTTTTACGACAATGGAAAAAGTTCTTGTAAAACGCTACTGTTGTTGCTCAGATATTTCAGTTACTCACAATGTTAAAGCAGTTCTTGTTAGATCAAGAGATCTAACATGGACAGTTTCATGCCACACAATTACATTATTTTCTATTCCGTGCTCACAAAACCCTCAAATTCCAAGACCTACATGCAGTTCACAGACAGTAATACATCATACAATGACAAATACACTCACCTTCCATATCGATCATCTGTGTGTTTGAGTGAATCTTTAGACATCTCTGTAAGGCGAATGGCTTCTTTCACGTCTTCTTTCTCAACTTGTTCAGACAGCCGTAGGCGAGCCTGAAATATATACACCCATGAATGACGTTAAAGTAATGTACTTACCCTAATATTTGTAATACAACCACCACCACCACCCCACTGCACTCCCAATCCAGTCACTTTTTTTCAGGAAAACACCTGTGCAGAACAGAGTTCACTCCGTGTGTGTGTGTGTGTGTGTATATATATATATATATATGAGACAGACAGACAGAGAGAGAGAGAGAGAGAGAGGAGAGGAATTATGATTTGACCACAGTTTTCAGGATAAAAACACAAAGTGCACGTGCTTTTCAGAATAAGAGACTTCTGTCTCTCAGCACAGGTAATTAGAAACACCAAATAAAAATGCAGACTACAGACTAGCAAACAATAAGATGACCAGTGAATAATGAAGTGCAATGAACAGGAAAAGAAACCATTGTGACATAACTCCAAGTATCATCCTGGAACAACTGAGGAAAATCATGAAACCCAGTCATGATGGAAGGTCTCTGGGCTGATATTTGAAGCCAGGGCCTGCCCAACATGAAGCAGGACTACCAACCCAATCCCAACATTCATTACTATAGAAACAGCTAACAGTGAACACAAAAACCAGGTTGACAGAATAAGATTACAATACGTGCGTCAACCATTCAGTAGTGGTCTCTGTGAACTGGCAGTGTTTAACTGCTCACAGATCCCCAGCCTCTGTGCTGCATGCATGAATGCATTTTAGGGTACTTTAAATTTAAAATTCCTCTTTCCTGGACAGTAGTTGGAATTTAAACCCCAGTGTCACGGAAGAGTTCAGAGAACAGCTGTTGTCACATTTAGCTGTGTAAGCTCACAACTGCACAAAGCACCTGTGGTAGCAGTGTTACACTGTGTCATTCAGTATGCAGCTCTAACGTTGCAGAGGTTCAGAGTACCTGTGTATCCTGGGTCAAGCACTCTTGCCCATACAGATGAAGGCAGCAAGATGCTTCACATCAAGAATTGTCCAGTGACAAAGTGCAACATCCCAGCAGACTCTAATATTCATCAACACCACTGTGAGAAACTCTTGCATATTTCATTTTCCATGAGGTATCAAATGAATTGTTGGATATTATCTACATGAACTTCAGACTGCGAAGCATTAACATTATTTATCTTGCAATGCAGTATCCAGCCAAACTCATATTTTACAACAACATGACCAAGTGACCTTCACATAACTACATACTTACTAAAGCAGTTGACAGACGCAGAATGGCCAAAAGGTTCCTGGCTGATGTGAATGTCATATCTTTCTCATTCCGTGCTTCCTTGCGCATTTCCACGTAAGAATCTGAAAGCGATGCCATGGATTTACACACAGCCAGAGACAGCAGTTGATATTCAAAGTACCACAATATGTCCATCTTCAATAAGTTTTCAAGAGACTTACTGCTAATAAGGAAAATGTTGTAACAAGGGAACAAAGTGGAGCCTCTGTGTTTGAGATTTCAACCTATTGTGATTAAACATTTTCATACTACTGTTTTGAGCTTGTGTGACTGCTTCCAATGAATTGTGACAAGACCACATGGCTGGCAAGTCGGCTTGCCCCACTCTCCTACCATTGTGCAGATCACTCTCAGTTCAGTGAAGTGCTGCTTTTTATCAAGTAGGTTTGCCTGTTTTGTGCATCATGTAGTGAGACTCTCCTTCAGTCATTTAATGTATTTTAACCAACAAAAACATCTTCATATTTTATTAAAAATGAATATTCATGCATTTATATTTTTCAAGTGTTTTTTTTTTTGTAAGTTCTTCAAAGCAAATACACATTTTACTTTGAAAATGGATTCCATTTTGTCCCAATTAACTCTTTGGTGCTGAAAGTCGCCTACAGTCAACATCCAGCATGCCGCTGACAAAACCAAACATCTACTACAGCCATCATCTTGAACATGCAAAGTAAAGGATGGACATTCACATTCCAGGTGTTTTTCAGAATACACTGGGCATTTAATTCCAGCTCATAAGGCTTAATCATGAACAATGAGACTCTACAAAGTGAAAAAATTACAATTGTGCAAAAGAGCTGGCATGTTTTGGTTGATGACAAAAGCACCAAGACTTACCAAAAAGTATTGGGCATTAAGCACTCACGTTTTTCTACAACATTTACCCAGCAGAATTTTCACTCCAACAAACAATTACTGAGTTACATTCAAGACGCCACACAGATGAGATGACAGAGGACATTGTGAAGAAACAAATATGAGCCTCATATTCAGTGGGAACAACGGTTCTTTCCTGGAGATATGGCAACCACAGCATCAAGATGACCAGTCAGCTCCACTTATTGCCAAGGTTAACAACAAGTGGACGTACATCTCTACTCCCCTTGCATACCCTAATATCCCAGACAGGGGTAACTTTACCTTTTTACATTCATGAGCTTTGAAGCAGGCATTCCATTAAGACACCTGCTGATCCAGCCCCTCAGTGAAGAATTCCCTGTGCTGCTGCTGCTGTGGCCTCCACATCTTCATGTGACCCAAAATTACAGCCTTTTAGCAATTGCTTGAGAGGACAGAACATGTGGCACTCAATGGTAAAAGGCCCAGACTGTGTGGAGAAGGACCGTCCCAGAAGAAGACACACATGACAGAACAGGTAACAGAAGTGTGTTGCACCATGTTCAAGCACTTACCCACAATATAATCTGTAAGATCTTCTGGAATGATGGGCTGCTGCTTCTTGCACAGCGCAATGTAGCGCCGCATCAGCTGCATGTCCAAGGCTTGTACAGTAGCAGGTGGCTGCTTGCTGTGTTGATGCACGTAGGTGATGTGCTGGGACAATCGCAGATCATTGTCACGGTCCGGTTTGTCCTGTATCAACCACAACAGGTCGAAACGAGACAGAAGAGCTGCAGGCAGCTGAATGTTCTGTTCTATAGTGCGACGAGGGTTGTACCGTCCAAAAGCTGGATTTGCAGCTGCCAGAATGCTAACTCGTGCATTCAGACTAGTCATAATTCCTGCCTGAAAGAGTACAACCTCAAATTGTGTACATCTCAGCAGAACAACTTCCAACTGTTGAGTATATGGGAACACAACAACCTCAAATTGTGCACACAGTGAAACACACATCTATCATTCCCTTAGGCATCATTTTCCCACAAGTATTTCCTCTGATTCTGAAAAACTGCCCCAATAAACAATGTATAACTGTAGCAAATGCATCATTCCTCCATGTATATTATTACAAAATCAATCATTCAGAATTCTAAGTCAATACCCACAATATTCCTTGAGGATAATCCTTGAGAAAAACCAGCTAAAGTAATAAAATCTTCTAGAAAGCAAAACAGCAGTAACACAGTATAACTGTAATTATCATTTCAGCAATTAGGATAATTATGAAGTACTGTCACACCTCTGTTAAGAGGACAAGAATGCTGCAGCAATGAAGGTAAAGAACAGACACCAAGACAGATTAGTAAATGTGCACATGTAATTTCATAGTAGGAAATAAAATGGCATTTATGTACTGGAGGGACTGAGGCAAACCACAAACACTGTTTCTGCAGAATGTACAGTCATCATATTCAGAGTTGGTACAGCATCAAAAACTCTGGTCAAATTTTCTATTTGTAATACAAATATTGCATCCAGCATTAAAACATATTTTTACAACTATGTCATTATAACCAGCAAATTAAGAATCTACCTCCATGCTTTTATTATGTTTATTTCAAAATTCTTGAAGTCAACAGGGCATTCTACATATAACAAGGATTCCAGTGTTTGTGACAGTTTTATCAGTCTCAACTAATGAACATCACGGCTGAACTATATCCTATAATTTTCTCCATAGAACTGCACATATAAAACAAAAGTGACAGTTTGACCCACCAGACTTCAGCACTGTACACTCACCCCTAACTCGAAATTCTCACCTTAGCAATTGAAATTGTCTGCTGCTCCATCACTTCATGTATAGCAGTTCGATCAGTGTCAGCCATTTTGTCAAACTCATCAATACAACAAATGCCCTGGTCAGCCAACACAAGAGCTCCACCCTCCAACATCATCTCACCAGTCAGTGGATCCTTCATGACAGCCGCAGTTAGGCCAACTCCTGATGAACCTCTACCAGTTGTATACTGACTGCGGGCTGCCAACCGATCAATGTAAGACAAAAGCTGAGACTTTGCAACTCCTGGATCTCCCATGAGGCAGATGTTGATGTTTCCTGGGGCAAAGACAGAGACAGACAGACAAGCTGTGTTTACACAGAATGCAGGGTGGTGCAAAACTCGCTTTACACACAACACAACATATTAAGCACTAAGTGCCAAGTGACTTGTGCCACCTTCCATGAAATCAAATACATTATCCAGGACACTATGTATTGGCTACAGCTTCCAACAACTACTGACACAAAGATGTTCTAGCACTAGCCAAACACATGAACAAACACTTAAGTAACCTCTTACATTGGAATTCCAAATACTGTGACAGGGAGATTCAGTAGCACTATGTGACGGCATTTACATAGTGCAACATCATAACAGTTACCTGATTCACTTGTATAATACTAACCAACTTGACAACACAAGTGTTCTGGGATGTGTGATTCTGTGTTGCTGTCAAGTATCACTCAGTGTTTTGGAGGCACTACATTCCTTCACAGTGTTGGGAACTACTCACCCCATGACATAGCATCACATCCCAGAAGACTTCACATTTCAAATTGCAAAAACTGTACGATTCTACAACAAATATTCCATAATTTGCTCACCTCGTATCTTCATTCCCTGCGGTTGGCGGTCCACCCCACCCACAAGCAACAGAAGTAATGCTTTCTTCACATCCTCATGACCATAGATCTCAGGAGCAAGAGAACTGGCCAGAAGGCTATAAAAATCCTCACGTGTCAGCTGCTCCACTTCTTCTGTTGTCAGATCTCCAGATGGGGCCTCATCTAATTCCGCCTTGTTCAGACGCACCACACGCTACGCATGACAGTATTACTGAAGACAGATTCTCATAGCACTTGATACACCACAATTTACTTCAACAGCTAATGGGTCACCACATCATGTAACAACTTAATATTTCTCCAGTTCAGAAGATAAAGACACTATGTCCGCCCACCTGACCCCACCATGACACACACCTTCAAGTCCCAGACAGCAGTAATATTAATGTAAAGCTGTGTGTGTGTGTGTGTGTGTGTGTGCACGACCGCAAGCACCATGTATCACGATGTATGACCTTACATACTGTGAGCAAGTGATAGCGTGAAGACTGTAGCCAGCCACTATACTGATAATCTATCACTGCTGTGTAAGCCTAACAGCTGCTACATCTATCTTAAACTGTGTACATTCCACAGAAAAATGTTATGCACAGTTCCACAGATGACAGAAAATAAAAGGTTACATACGAAGGAAAAAACACAAAACTGCATAACAGACAAAATAAAGGACTGAAGATATTAAGGGACAAAGTATGTTAGGAAAATGAAGAAAGATGAAGACCAGAAAATTTCATCTATTTAAAAGTTCAGGCGTGGACATGGTATCAGTAGACTAATGGTAACCTGTGATCAGATTTGTAAGTACTGTAGTAATGTAGATAATTTGAACAGTGTAAGACGAGAAGTTAGCAGACATTTCAGGAATAAAAAGAAGGAATATTTGACAGCTAAAATTGAGGAACTTGAAGCTAACAGCAAGACTCACAACATTAGGGATTTGTATAGGGGCATCAATGACTTAAATAAGGGGTACCAGCCTAGATGTTAAGGATGAGAAAGGTGACCTGGTTGCAGACTCCCACAGTATTGTGGTTAGGTGGAGGAACTATTTCTCCCAGTTATTCAATGTGCATGGGGTTAAGGATGTTGGGCAGGTAGAAATACAC
>Ga0123354_10002017_pt1 | contig 26133 bp, 11 predicted proteins | sample TergutLab28metaG_2_FD_97872 | JGI IMG/M metagenome (GOLD analysis project Ga0123354, IMG submission 97872) | Labiotermes labralis P4 segment gut microbial communities from Petit-Saut dam, French Guiana - Lab288 P4 | ecosystem: Host-associated > Arthropoda: Insects > Digestive system > Gut ...
CCTGGTATGTTGCTCACGTATTTTCTGAATGACTTTGAAATAGTCCCAGTCGCCCCTATTGTTACTGGTATCACCTTTGTTTTTACATTCCACATGCGCTGTATTTTTATTGTAAGTTCCTTATATTTTAGAATCTTCTCGGCTTCTTTTTTAATCACATTTCTGCCTCCTGAGATTGCAACGTCTATTAACATACACGTTCCCTTGTCATTATCACGGGTTATAATGTTTATTATTATTATTATTATATGGACGTATGGAATATAATTACGAAAGTACTGTATCCTTCATTATGTCGACATTAATTTCATTATTCTCATTCCTATAACTGTAAGAGCTCTTCAATTGAAAATCTGTTATAGAAGACAAAGTGTAGCACAGCAAACCGCGAAAAACACGAGAAAAATTACAAAGACACGACGTTAGTTTCAATAGGCTCAAAGCAAATGACCCAGAGTCGACCAAGTTGTGGAAAACGTACCTACATCAAGTAGGAAAATGAAGGATTTACCCAACTTTTACTTGCATTTTTGTACGCTTTAAATCCGGAATTCTCATTATAAAAGGAAAACCTGAAAATATATGCTATTTTACTGAATGTTTTTAACGTGAAAAGTATTTGTTTTACCATAAATGAACATAAGTATTCAGTGGCCTTCCTGCTTTGTAGTCGCTAGGTCCAAAGTTCTATTGCTTGTAGAAAGCCCAGCAATTCTAATGGACTTTTTTCAAAATCTTCATGAATACTTCCACGTGCTTTCCTTAATAATACTTTAACTTAGGCCACGATCCCTTTCCTTCTAATTGATTTTGACTAATTACACGCGGAACGCCGTATCTGCGGGTAATACGTTCCAAAATCTACCGCGTTTACGTGAAACCGCTGATAATACCGAACGCTTTACACAAAACGTGATTTTTGTGTAACATACATAAATACGGTAAGACATTACCAACATTAAATAAAGTAATAATAAAGTTACTGTACACTGCGTTGTACATTTACAGTGTACTCTCTCTCTCTCTCTCTCTCTCTCTCGTACGTATGAAAGTAAGGTATTCTGACGTTTTAGCCTAATGCTCCAGGATGATAGAGCAATAAAAATATACAGTACCTGTACTGTACAGTATCACGTACAGTTTCAAGGGATGAAAGAACAATAAAAATCATGCTTTTCCATCAATGCGCTGCATAAGCAATGAAAAACTTGTTACTGTTATACAATTTACAATGAAAATCATATGCACATACCTGTACATAAACTGTAATAAGAAAATTTTATTTGTTAAAAAAATATCTTATGCTATTGTGGGCATTCACCGACTTCTCCATTCTTCCTGTTGCTCTCTGAACACAACACTGCCATAAAGCGGCAACTAATTCGAATAGCGAGAAGGCTAGAAGCAGAATGGTGGCAAGTTTGCAGGGAAGCGTGGGTACGGGGACAAAGGGAGATGAGTCAAGTACTGGGCGCGTTTGGGCTGCTGGATTTCACCACATTACGGCCCGTTCTGGCTTGGCGCGCGTTTTGAAAATTATGGAACGTTTATTTCTTTAATTTTCCAAATTTTTTCCGGCCGCGGTAAACCGCCGATACTGAATCCGCGGATAAGGGGGTCCACTTTTATTCATTTGTCCTTCATCATTGGACCCAATTTAATCTTAGTTTTTCACAGCATCATTACGTACACTATATAATAAACGAATAATAAATAATGTAATTTGGTAATTAAATTTAGCTATTCCTAATCATATTCACCCTGTCGTCTGTTTTTCAAGTTATAGGTAGGTTTCAAATGACAAGCTTTCAAAATCACTTATGAAGTTAATCCAACTACAATGAGATGCCCAAACTAAAACCTTTCAGTGATTTTGGAAGTGAAGAATATAAAAGTGCAAACTGCAGTCTATGTGGTACACGTTATAACTCAATTTGAGTTAATCCGTACAAATAACAAATGGGTATAAAAACTGAAACGCTTACACTTAATATTTGAAATATAGAAGAAATTTATATACTTAATATATCTCGGCAAGTAACACACTAAGCTAAGTAGAGTACATCAGCTAAATTACTCTGTGGTAGCAGAAACAAAACTTTCAAAACTAAAAAATGTCAAAACGAATCAATTAACGCAATACACAGTCAGATCACGTACCTCCACATTAAAAACAAAATACGGTCCATGATTCATTTCAAACTTATCCTTTCTTATTTTGTACTATGACCAACAAATGCACAATTATTTCACAAATCATCACACACTACATGTTTCAATACTATCGTGTCATTCTCAAGAGAGCATGTATTCAATACCTTGCCAAGTTACACAAGTATTTCAAACGCAGCTGTTGACAAAAACAGTTTACAGTAATACCAAGAGCTGCATTTGAAATACTTGCGCAACTTGGCAAGCTATTGATTATAAGCTCCCTCAGGATGACACGATGAAGTTGAAACATGTAGAATTGTGATAATTTGTGAAATAATTGTGTATTTGTTGGTCATAGTACAAAATAATAAAAGATGCAGGGTACATGTATTAAAATGAAGTTATACTTTCTTCCTTTTAGTTTTACTACAAAACATAACTTCCATCACGTTGTTGGCTTTGATTTTGAAACAAGCTAGATAAAAACTGTAAATCAAAATTAAAACTGCGACTTCCACAAGGAATTCCAACCAATTTTCGTTAAATATTCTACATCTAACGCCACTTAAAAGAAGTGCAACGTTCAATTAATAATTTATTCACCAAATCTGCGAACCCAACCAAAGTTTTTAATCCAACCTAAGTTGTTAATTGTGTTTTTTGTGTATTGTTTGTGTGTAAATGTGTACTGTACTACTGCAACCGGGTGTCAACCCAATTGCAGTTAATAAATATATCGTATCATCATATCACAAAAAGGAACAGGATATCCTCTTAGCTGCGAAGCAGTCATAGGGGGAGAAAGAGGTATATCTGAACCCATAATATACCCCACAGCCAGAGGGGGATGGGTGGTCAGGATCACGTCCCGGTCGCTTTACTCCCGACAAAGAGACCTGTTACCCACTGTACATGAGGTCGCCTGGACCACGAAGCCCGTTTGGAAGAGTCTGGAAAATCTCGCCCAATCCGGCTTTCGAACTATGGATTGTCCAGGCCGTGGCGATTAGCCCTACCGACTTCACTATCCCACTCCCCCTTTTTATGTATCCATAGGGAGCAAAAATGTCTAATAATTGTGCTCTGTCGCAACATTTCCCACATATCGCAATTAAGCTGTGTATGGGATTAGGCAGTTCAGGATGTCAATTACGTGAACCTGTTGCACTTGACTGTAGGGGCGGCGGCAGAGGTTTGCTGAACAGAGAGAATCATCCGCTGCCATGCAATCGATCTTAATATAACTCCACTTCTAAGTCGCTCTGGTTCATTCTTGTATATAAGCTACTCTATCCGCTCGTTCCTTGTAATTTACACTTATAAAAACCATCTGGAAGTTCCTGCTAAATTTTCGGCCATGTACATTCAAGAGAATTTGCTGAAGACTGCCTTCAGACGTGCATTCTGATTCGGACCAAATATCCTAAGATGAAGCCCGAGAAGTATCGTGTAAGTACATTTATGCAAAATATAAATATACAATGATGTATCAGTCAAACACGACAAAATTCATTATGTTTATTATTGTATTAGGGCAACATATTTCGATTCTTATAGAATCACCTTCAGGCCCTTCTAAGAATACAGATCCTTACTTAGCAATGTTTAAATTGCGCTGTGGGATCCCAGGCGCTTGCATTCTTGATACAACTGTGTATAAAATGCACTTGTTGTTATATTCTTATCATCATCATCATCATCATGTTCCTGAAGGGTTAGGCGTGTTTCCTGTTCCTTGATCCTCAAGATGAAGTTGGTCCATCCATCTCTTCCTCGGTCGTCCTATGTTCCTTCGTCCTTTTGGTTTATATTGTAGTGCCTGTTTCGGTAGTCTGTCTGTGTCCATCCTCTCGACATGTTGTAGCCACTTTTTCTGGTACTGTTTTATTTCCTTTACTATGTTACCTGCTCCCGTTTTTTGCCTAATACATTGATTCTTTTCTTTATCTAGTTTTGTTATTCCAAGTAAGTGTCTCAAAAATTTCATCTGTGTTGCTTCTAAACGTTGTTCCTCTCTTTTCTTCAGTGCCCAAGCTTCACTTCCAAATTTCAATGCTGCTTTAACTGTAATGTTGTGAATTCTTAACTTTGTTTCTTTATTTATTTGTTTTCCGAAATGTCTCCGTATAGCTCCGTTTATTTTGTTATATGTTTACAATTTATCTTCTAAATCACTTCCGTATTCTGATATGCGATACCCCAAGTATTTAAAATATGTTACTTGTTTCATAATATTGTCGTCTATCACAATTTTTACCCTTATATTCTAATTGTACAATCAGAAATTTGTATATTGTTATATATTGTTGCTAATTTTAAAATATGTATATAAGCGTTAAAATGTTAAAAACATTAAAAACTATGCAGTAATGTTGCGCTTGTTAAGTGATATCTTCCCTATGTTGATATTATAAGCTTGACGAACGTTTAGGCTCTTATCTACAGTGTTGAGTGTGGTCATTACAGAAATCCAACCACTCAACACTGTAGATAAGACCCTAAATGTTCAAGCTTATAATATCAACACAGGGAAAATATCACTTAACAAGCGCAATATTACAGCATAGTTTTCAGTGTTTTTAACATTTTAACGCTTAGGTACATATTTTATAATTAGCAACAATATATAACAATAACCAAATTTATGATTGTATAATAAGCGTATAATGACACATGCATTTTATACACAGTTATATCAAGAATGCAAGCGTTTGGGATCCCACAGCTCATTTTAAACATTGTTAGTAAGGATCTGTATTCTTAGAAGGGCCTGAAGGTGATTCTATAAGAATCGAAACATGGTGCCCTAATACAATAATGAATATAATAATGTTTCCTTGTGTTTGACTGATACAGCATTGGATATTTATACGCGTGTTAAACACTTTGGGATGGCAAACATTAAAAAAAATATATATGCAACCTATGCAACAGAACCAGTAAAAATTTCCCGTTTACACAGAGCACAATGACCTAAAATAAAGGACAAGATCCATGATCGATCAAGAACGGTATTGGATGCTTGCGTATAATGGCGAAATCTACAACGATATACCAAGCTTACAAATTTTTGACCACATTTTACGAGTTCTTAAGTTTCTTAACTCAGCTGCAGAATTCGTTGAATATGTTACTGTACTGCATTATACTCTAAATAGCTTTTAAACATTGGCGAAATGGACTCCCTGAAGATGGCAATGTTCCGCCATAACACGCAGGAGTAAACAAAAGATTGTTTTGCGAACTACGTTCTTCTGGTCTATTACGCAGCGTGTATTGGTAATCGCTTACCGACGTTTCGGGACATCCTTTCGGTCCCATCTGCAAAGGTCAAGAATTGAATTCCTTCTTGGATTCTTGACCCTTGAAGATGGGACCGATAAGTTTTACCAAAACGTCGATAAGGAAGTACCAATACACGCTGCGTAATAGACTAAGTGAAAGAAAGTGTTCATCTATCTCCCGGCGGATGCTCGAAATCTCGCAAGAGATTGTACTGTTGTGTATGACAGGTGTGAATATATCGGCTTTATAAACGCCAGGTTTGGTCACAATGCACGGAATGAATAGGGTTAAAATATTAATAGAAAATATTAAGAAAACTTGCTCGTGGGAATCCCGTCCGTCAATCTCGGAGCCTCTACTGTACGAGGCAGACATATAGCGACTGATTGATGCACTTGATAAGAAGATGATGTAAAGAAAAACTTAGGTCAAAACACAGCTAGTTTATTAGCTGGGTGTAGCTACGGTGTTAACAAAACAACATGTTTCGGCCTACTAGGAGGTCATCATCAGGTTTACAAATGTTAGCTATAAGGGATTAATAAAAATGCGTGATATGTGGCGGATGTTGTGATTTCGTCATCTATGCCTTATAAAACATATAGGAGAAAAACCTGCATGTGGGAGGGTACAGAAGGTGTTAACTGGATTGTATTACATACACAACGGGGATGCCTCAACTTAATCTTGATAAGAAGAGTTTCGCCCTTCATGGAACTTAGAATTTTCTTAACCTGTTCGTGACAACCCACACAGACTCATAACAAACCACACGGACTCATACCAACCCACACAGACTCATACCAACCCACACGGACTCATACCAACCCACACAGACTCACACCAACCCACACAGACTCATACTAACTCTGTCCACATCCTACTATTAAATTCCCTTAGAACTCATTTTAATATTATCCTACGCTTAGGACAGTCAAATGGTCACACTTTCCCAAGTGCCTGTCTAAATGCAGGCCTCTATATGTATCATATCACCTATGCCTGCTACACATTCCATTCATCTAGTCTTCGATTTCAACGTACACTACATTACCAATACTCACCCCCTTCTAGTGCCGCAGTAATGGACGAGTAGAGCTATACCTCTACCCACCCTCTGAGCCACACCGGGCCTGTAACGGGATCACTTTACCTTTTTTACCTTTCTACTATATTACAAATCGTATGACAAATACAAACTGACCGTGACTGTTAACAAAGTGCTGAAGAAATTCTTACTGGGCCCAGTATCCCCATGCAGTAGTCAAGTTACAGTGGAAGAAATGGCTTCCAGATATGGAGGTCTCCTGCAAACATATACAGAAAACGCAACTGCGAACTGGTCCAAGAAGGTCGTCGAGCTTTGACAAAGGTCAGAGGGTTAAGAGTTCCTTAGCGTAGAAAAATCATGTACGATATATTAAAAAGGGCTACAAAGAGACCTGTTAATGACGCGTAAAACATAAAATAAAAACTGCTTATTACGAAGTATAATGATTTAAAATAATTGTCATTTACTATCACCATGATCGAATCAAGAAGAATGAGATACGCGAGTGATCTGGCAAACATGCTGTTCTTCGGTGGGAAAACCTGAAAGCAAAAGACAGTTTGGAAACCTGGCATAAATGGGAAGATAATATTAGAGTGCAACACACATCACCAAGACGGAAGATCTTAGACTGGGCAGAGGTGGGAGGATAAAATGGATTTCAAATGAATAGGAGTGGGGGAGTGGATTGTATGCACGTGGCTCAGGTTGAAAACGACCTGGCAGGCTGTTGTGAATAAGCCGATTAACCTTCGAGTAGTGATGTTAATTTCTTGAGCAGCTTGGGGAATATCAGCGTCTCAAGAAGGATTGTGCTCCACAAAGTTAATAAGTTCATTACGTATTTAATTAGTTAGTTAAAAAGGCAGAGTCAAGAGACAGAGAAAATTACGCAATAAAGAGCTTCATAATTTTCAATTTTGGAAACGTTTGAATTATTCTTCAAATACGTAAAGCCTTCCCTGTGGACGCGATGAGGACTGTGGGTGGATGCGTGTTCGAAATTCTACCCCTTCTTCTCCTTGGCTTTAGATAGGGGTAAATAGGGTATTTTTATCAGCTGGGCGCCGAAAAACTTCCCAAAAGGATTAGGCTTTATGCAGGTAATTCGAACGTGTATAGGTGTAAAAAATTATCACTTGTCTTTATGGTAAGATACAACGTGTACCATGCAAATTATGTTTTCGCTTACACTGGAGGCCAGTCGCTAGTTTTTCAGAAGATACCCTATGAAACCGAAATAAAGTACATGCAGGGTGGCCACCAAGTGTAAACAGATAACGTGAAACATTAAAACATTGGTAAATCACCTCTAGGCGCCTTTATGTATGTGTATTCTAACCGTGTCTGGATAAAAATTTCCGAAAATTTATCTGCTTACTACAACATTTAAAATCATGAACAATCACCCAGTCCTCTAGTACAACCCTTAACATATATTTAGAATATGTGTAATAAATTACTGTAGTAAACACAACTTTCCATTTTTTATAAACATATCCAATTACTGGTAAAAAAGCCATTCACTACATAAACAGTAGCTTTAATACCTGACCAGTAGATCATACAAGAAACCTGAGGTACATTACAGTTACTTTTCTGCATATCTATCCGTCACGCAATTTATACCAGTCCTAAAATACTTCATTCCAAGCCACGTAGTTTCACTAGTTGATGCACATTCTTGCAGTAACCGAATATACATTAAAAAGGTAAAGTGTTCCCGTTACAGGCCCGGTGTGGTCCAGAGGGTGGGTAGAGGTATAGCTCTACTCCTCCATGACCGCGACACTAGAAAGGGGTGAGTGGTCAGCAGCACACCCTGGCCACACTCATTTTATAGGAGGCTAGGTGGGCTTGGTGGGCCCCAGGGCCGGTCTGGACGGGGAAAATTCTCGTCCTCACCGGGATTAGATCCCGTACCGTCCAGCTCGTAGTCAGTCGCTATACCGACTGAGCTACCCGAGCCACAACCGAAGATATATTGAAGTTTTGAAATTTCCTTTCTATGTCTTTATTTATTTGGGGGCTGAATATTCTTGCAAGTTAAGTCTATGTGTGATATGGCAGCTTTAAACGTGTGTTGTTAGGTGAGTGGCTTCTCCCGACGGTTCTGAATACAGTAGTGCCTTCGGAAGATAGGGACTGTACCAGAATTGTTTGATTTTGAACTGGAGGACAATACGATCCTTCGAAATGTCTGCAAGTACTCGCCCAAAAACACAGTGTCACACGCCAGAAGACTCGGTTCTTCAGCAACGCCACTTTAAGGAATTCTAATTTAGCGTCGTTAAACTTCTTAAGATTAAGATTCATAGACATTCTTAGTGCTAAAATAGTTAATTTACTGGTCCTCACTCAGAAGATTAATTTTACTTTCAAACACAAATACAAGCCATATATTTCTTCTGTCATTACAAAATTTCGACATATTACCGACATTTTTAAAGAGCACCCCACTTGCTGGAATTTGTTACAAAAAGATGAATCGCTTTTTTTTTAGTTCTTCAAGGTTTCTATTTTCTCTGCTTCTGTCAGTTAAACATTGAAGTTATTTTTATATTTTTCCTGGAAGAAACGCTTTAACAATAAATATTGACAGCACAACCTGTATTCTTTATTTTTGGTACCAAACATTAGGAGGTGTCAAAATTTTATTTTAGGGTATCCTGTCTCATAAAACACATATTTATATAATGCGAAACAACGATTTTCGATAGAATATACAGAGCAATAAATATCCATACATCATTTAGCAAGCAGGCAAGAAGACGAACCTGACTAAAAGTGCATAAAGTGGCGGTAACACCATCGCCGCTTTATTGATCCGAAACTTGGTAGCGGGCAAGAATGGAGACAGAAAGAAGAAAGGATACTGCATCAGACTTGAGATTTCTGTCATTAGTAGCAGCACCAGTATACCGTCACGGCGAAAGGGAACTGAACGCTTTCAGACAGGAAACAAACAGGAAAAATTAAACCTTTGTGTGTGTGTATGTATGTATGTACGTATACAGGCCTACATCCATAGAAATATAATGAACTATAATTTTTTTTTGCGAAATTCGATCGCTGGCATTGAGAAAAGTACGTCGGCTGAGTGTTCGAGAACAGGATGCTAAGAAAGGTACTTGAGCCTAAGAGGAACGAGGTAAGAGGGGAATGGAGAAGACTACCTGACGAGGAGTATTACGAACTGCATTTCTCTCCAAATGTTATTCTGGTGAAAAAGTAAAGAATAATTTTGTCGGCTGGGCATATGCCACATATGGGAAAGAGGCGAGGTAAATAGAAGGGTTAGGTAACGTAACCGGAGGGAACGAAAACACTTGGAAGAACTAGGCGTAGAAGGAACTGTTCATTTTTCAAGAAGTGCGATCCAGGGTCAAGCACTGGAATTTATCTGACTCAGGAAACAAGCAGGCGGGGGGCTATTTTGAGTGCTGTAATGAACTTCGAAGTTCCGTAAAATGCGGGAAATTCTTGGTATAACTGAGGACCTAATATATTCTCAAGACGGATTGTACAATGTGGAATTGTATTACGTATTACATATTATATACACATGTTATATAATATATATTAATATTATATATTTTGTATTATATACATAGTGTTTTGTTGAAGAAATATCTTAGCTACTCCATGATAGTGAGTAAAGATGACAATATAATTGCCGTCAACACAGCCCTTTATTAATAAAAGCATTATATTCTTACTTAATACAGAAACAGCAGTAGGTCATCTGCAGGCCCATATTTTACACAAAATAAATTACAATTACATACTTAACAGATATTACACTACTGAGACCTCAATCCGTACTTGGGCGATAACACATGTGGCAAATGTGTAATGCAGTTTTCAAATGTTGGAATGTGTGATAATTCAATATAGTGTTAAAATAGTTCAAATATTGACGAGTCATGATTTATTGGACTACAAGTGTATTATCTTTGTATTATTAAATATCAAAAACATTTCTGTTCATATTTTCCATATTGTGATACTACTTGTCAGAAAAAGAACGACAAATATAATTTATTTCCACCTCCTCCCCAAGGTCTTTATTTATAGCACTTGCCTACTGCATCGCTGTCAATAAATGTCTTATTATGTATACAGTTGTGGATCGTCACAAATAAACACTACACATCTGTACGATAGCACAAAATTTTGTCCTTTCAATTTTATCCCCCCTTTCTCAATTGGTAGTAAACATCTCCGATTTAGTGTAGAATGAATATTTTGTTTACCGTTCAATTTTTTGTTTACCGTATCCTCATAGCTTTAAGGGTTTAATGCATGAAAAATTGCAGTGCCTCTTCATACAAGTGGGCAGAAGCAGAGAGTGTTATGGTCTGAGAGCCTCCAGTGAATGGTTGAGCGCCATGCTTCCAAACCGTCCATATGGTTGGACAAGTGATTAGTAACCGTAGCTCTTCTGATACGTTACACAGGTTAGATTTGTAGTTAGTTACGGACGTTTCGGAATACCTTACCGTTCCCATCTTCAACAGTCAAGTAGTGGACTGCTTGACCCTTGAAAATGGGAACCAAAATTTGTACTGAAACGTCGGTAACTAATTACCCTTGTTGATGGGACCGTTAGGTTGTCCGGACAAGTCGGTAAATAACTAACTAACTAACAATCTACGCTGCATAACATCTCAGAAGAGCCAAGATCTCAGTTACACGGTGGCAGAATTTGGACGATTTGCTGGCAGTTCCCAGATGATCGCTCTGTGTATTCTTCAGAGTTACATTAGACAAGATTATTATTTCGGCACAGCTTAATTTATCGAAACGTCTGCCGAGTGACGGCCACTTTCTGTGCTGTTAGTAGTCAACACGCCTGAAGAGGAATCGCATTACGGTGTGGAGATTAACTCTTCTACCTATAACTGTGTTCGAATATCGGTACATATAAATGGTAAAGGTAAAGTGATCCCGTTACAGGCCCGGTGTGGCCCATATGGTGGGTAGAGGTATAGCTCTACTCTTCCATGACCGCGGCACTAGAAGGGGGTGAGTGGTCAGCAGCACGCCCTGTCCGCACTTCACCCCCGGGAAACACTCGGTATCTATTTTACAGGAGGCTGGGTTGGCCCCAGCGCCAATCTCGTCCCCAACGGGATTCAATCCCGGACCGTCCAGCCCGTAGTCAGTCGCTATACCGAATGAGCTACCTGGCCCACCAGTATATATATATATATATATATATATATATATATGGGCTAATCTTACCACTTTTTTCGCGTTGCTTTTCGAGTCCTGTAAACAGAGTCGCCGGTCTCGTACCGAAGTACAGAATGCATGTAATTTTATCCGCGTGCCCGATATATCGCTCATTTGCGACAAGAGCGTCACGACTCAAAATTTGGCATTTTTTAGTTATTGGTATAGAAAGAAACAATTGCAGATGCACTTTTAACAGTTATAGTGTCATAACGCAGTTTGCAAAACTCGCCACTGGAGAGCAGTTGTGTCGTGGTTGCACTCATAGAAAATTATTGCACTTCAAAAACGTTTAAAAAATTTCCCCTGAAAAATGACAAATTTTGAGTTGTGACCCTATTGTCGTAAATGAGCGGTATGTCCTCTACAGCATGGTGCTTAGCACGCCTTCGAGTGGTATGCCTTTCCAGTATGAAATACATATACGTTCAGCCATAGTGTCAGGGTTTGTGTCTGTTTGCTGTGAACAACACAGCATTAAAATATTCCCATTATTAGATAATTGAGTTGATTTTTAATCAATTAGATATGTGGATCATGAAAATTACATTAATAATTCTGTAACACAAAGCTTCATTACCTCTCTTAATCTATTATCTGTTTGTCTAATACATGAAAGGGTAATTACTACTGATACAACTGGTATTTATTTATTTATTTGAAACAAAAAATAAAATGTTCTTTCTTCGTGTTATGTCACAACCTCCAATCCCCCATGACACACGCGCTTTATCTACACCTGTGCCTAATTTTTTTAATAGATTCTTATCCTGAAATGCCTGTATGAATATTTGTCTTAAAGTTCCAAACTGTGGTGCCATGCGAACTTTTTGACTCCAGATTTGGAATAAACGTATGAAATTGCATCTACAGCCAGTTTTCTTTCACATTTCCTTAATGATTTTCACACCTGTAAACTTTAAACCAACAGACAGAATTTCCTGAAAGGAGACACCACACGAAAAATCATGTCGTTGAGGGGCAACCTAGCCCCCACTTCCTTCAATTTGTTAATGGTCAGTGAGGAAACTTTGACGTTGGAGCGACACAATTTGTTTTTAGCCTTTGTCTTGAAACTGAATTTGAATAAAATATCTTACAAAAATGTGCAACATTTTTTAAATTTACCATTAAATAATTATTTTCTAAACATGGCATTACTTTCATCGAGATATTTGAAAAGGTTATTGTCCGTGTCTCTGTCGATTTGCCTTTCGCTTCTATTAGAAAGTTCGAAATCTCAGTATCTAACACAGCATCAACAGATGGTAGTTACAAAGGATAATGGAAAGTTTGGAATAACGTTACAGTGAGATCTGTGTTCTTCTGACATATTAGGCAGCGTATTGTAGTAATTCCTTACCGACGTTTCGGGACAACATATCAGTTCCACTTTCATGGGACAAGAAAAACAAAGAGAGAGCCAATATTAGAAGGGTGTTATTTTGTCGAATCTGTCTGGAAAAAATGACGCCCGGACTGCGGAAAACACTGTTTGTTCTATCGAAATGTCTCTACGCCGCTTTAATAGGACGTATGCTGGATTACATACGATCAATTCTCATGTAGAGTTCCATAAGAAAATTAACTGGGATCGCGTACATTGTGTTGTGTCTTAATACACATAGCTAGATAATTAATATTAATTTACTACTGCAAGTACTAGTAGTAGTAGTAGTAGTAGTAGTAGTAGTAGTAGTAGTATGTTAGTTGCAGTAGTAATATGTTAGTTGTGGTGGTTGTGGTAGTATGTGAGGAATGGTTGTGGTAATGGCAGTACAATGTAAGCAGTTGTAATAGTAGTAGTAGTAGTTGTTGTTGTTGTTGTTGTAGAAATAGTATTTTCGTAAATTTTCTTTTTTATTTGTCTGCATTCATAAGATTCCCGTTTACTGTCCTTTGTCGTTTTTGTTCCTGTTGTGCTGTTCCTGTTTTTGCCCATTTAGCTGTAGACTCAGCATGACAATAAGTCGAAAAAGATTTCAATTATTACTATTATTATTATTATTATTATTATTAGTTGTAGTAGTAGCAATAGTAATATTAGTAGTGGTAGCAGTAGTATGTTAGTTGTAGTGATTGTAGTAGTAGTATTTGTTGCTGTTATTGTTGTGGTAGTTGTTCTTGTCATCACAGTCGTCTTTTCAACCTGTCTTTTCAGAACCTTTCAAGTTCAGAGCCTCTACATTCAGTGTTGTTGTCCTATTAAAGTGTCTTGTAAAGGCCTATAAGACGTAAAAGTGTATCTATGAAAGGGCTGTCTGTGGTAACCCTACCTGGACACCCGATATGTAAAGTTTTCCTATTGAATTCCCAACGGATATTCCATTGCTAAGAAAGCCACGTGAAATTCCGTTCCATCTTTTCGCTTAATGGCTTTAAATTACAAACAGTATAATTAGACATACTATAAAGAGAGACGTCGTAAATATACGAAACAATATCAAGTTCAAGAGTTTGGTGTATTAACAACTACAACCGCCTCTACAAGGCAAAATATTGAAGTTTCATCTGGCGAATTTCTCGACCATTTAGTCACTTCTAGATACATTATGCTCATACACCATTAATTTGGCTACACAATTATTGTCAACTCCATTGTTCCTCAGTATTTTGATTGTGAAACTGAAAGTATGTAAGCATTTTATGATTCTCTAAGAGCTGATAAGTACTTTTTTAGAAAATTAGTAACACTGAATTGAATACATTGTTGCCCCTTTCTTACAATATCCGGTCATCTCTACGTCCAGTTACAAGTACGTCAATAAGCACCATACGTTTTATGAACACGCGTTTTTCATTAACATTTCTCTTTCCTACAACGTTTCCTGAAACATTAGCTGCAGTTTCGCTTGAGAAGTATTCTCTCTGACGTCACTGCTCACTTTAGGACCTAGTTTTTTTCGTTCGTGGCTTCTTGAAAGAGGCCACATTTGTTTCTTTTTCAGTCTATATACGTGTTCAAGGGTTTCAAAAATATAAGCCAGGCAACAAAATTATATTGCCAAATGTTAAAGTTACATGTTATTCTCTATTTAGCAGATTATTTTAGGGTCATTTCACGTCTTTACAGTAATTTCCCCTAGAGTTCATTTAATTTCCGAATGAATAGTTTTGTATGACCGTAACAATTATATTTACATCAAAGATCCTACATAAATCAGATCTTGTGAATTATTTTAAAAGTATGTACAGAGTCTGATGTTTATTGGACCATGCATCTTTGTGGTAACTGAAGAATAAAAAACCAAATACATGCCACTTATTATTTTATTGTATTTCTTATAGGCTCAACATGTTTCGGGCATTACTATGCCCATCATCAGGAGCTCGCGACTATGATGTTGATTACCACATTGGTCGTTTCGTTCTTGCTTTGTTGTGTGTTGGAGGTTAGGTGCGGTTAGGCTGGAGTAGCGTCTGGGCTGCAGCCTGCAACCCGGCCACTACTCCAGCCTACCCGCAACTAACCTTCAACATACAGCAAACCAAGAACGAAACGACCAATGTGGTAATCAACATCATAGTCGCAAGATCCTGATGATGGGCATAGTAATGCCCGAAACATGTTGAGTCTATACGAAGTGCAATAAAACAATAAGTGGCATCTAGTTGGTTTTTTATTCTTCAGTTATGTACAGAGTCCTTAGTATTCTTACATAATAATAGATTTTGTTTTTATTGGTGTTAAATAAGTTTTCTTATATCAAGGAAGGAATATCAATTGAAGGTGGGTGGGAAAAGGTTCCGAGAATATCTGTACTTAAGATACAGAATACAGCTACAGAATTGAAAAAAATGCCTAATAAGAGAGAAATCGTTAAAAGTTTTTTTTTCACCAATACCAATAACGTAATTAAAGTAGGAAAAGTGATAAGGATGGTAAGGATGTAAAAATTGAGCTAACAGATATGAGTTGAGAATTTAATGTGGAAACAATGAAATGATCCGAACACTGTGTACAGTTATTTATAGATATGAACCTATTATAGATTATGTTTACAATCCGCTCTAATACAAAGTGACAGATAACCATACAGATAGGCGCCAAATTTCTTTTTAACTCCATAGATTTTACAAAACTCTTGGAATAACTGAAAAAGAGGAAGGAAGTTGCCTTGGCCCACTTCAGTGTAATATCCCAGTAACTACCTTAACGGAATCAGGAAAACCATGCAATATCTCACCGGGATTCTAGCCTAGATTCAATCCAGATACTGTAAAACATGTGGGAGACTCCTTATCAGGCGCCTGTTACTTAGGAAGATATTCCGTCAGTTTGCGTCGTTGCGCATCTGCTCAAATGCTCTGTCAGAGACGCATGATTCTGGAACATGTCTAGAGGAATTCGGAAGTTTGGTCAGAATTTTCTGTCAGGGATCGAATTGTTTGGGGGACAACAAAGAAGTCACGATATGCTGTGAAAGCTATCGGTGGAATAGCTTTTCTGGTAAATGTCACGAGAAATAATTTGGCAACTCTTTGCAAGCAGGTTTTATTATACGAACTTCTGTACTTTGAAAAATTTATTGGGTCAACTTTATTAAATAAAGGTAAAGGACTCTTTTAGTTAATATTTTTCGGAACAAAATGCAAGTTTCCATTAAATTAACTAGCTTAGTGAACAGTCTCCCTGTTTTCTTCATACAAGTTTCTTCACATGTAATTTAGAAGAAGAATGTCCTAAAAGTTGTCCGTAAGTTAGAGATGGCTCACACGTAATTCGCACTTTCCGAAAGTATTAGTCGGTTCACGTATTCTTACTGCTTATTAGCCTCCATGCCTAATCACCCTCTTTTTCGAAAGTTTAACGCTTTTCTTGCTTTAGTATCTGTGTCGAAATATCCTGGAAGCATGATTATACTTCGTACAACCGAATGAATTCCTCGCTTCTTCCTGTTTCTGGTTGCAAGATAGCACGCTTCATTCCGTAAGATTTTCTTGAACGCCTTCTCACTTTTCTTTACATAGTTTTCTAACATGAAGTTCTGTCGCTTAATTAGTGTCTCTTTTCTTAACTGTTTCGCCTAAGTTACTTTCGAAATTTTCTTCCGAAATTACCGAGAAGGTAATTAAATTAAGCGCCTGTGAATTAAGAATGTATATTTATGCAACGTTAACTCCAGCGTGAGCAGTAGTAGACAAACCAATAGGGATGGGGAACGGTAGGACAAAACAAATATTTTAATTAAAAAATGATAAAATTTGAAACTATTGAGCCAAATGAAGGAAATCCAATAATGTTTGCATATTTTAATGTTCATAATTTATGTTCGCAGTAAATTATGATTTCTCGACCTGGGTGTCAAAAAAACCAGCTACGCCACTGAATTTACCATTAAATTACACAATACTCTTATTGTATAGCTGTTACATACTTCGGCCGCAGTTGAACGTCTTCAGAGAGAATCTTCTTGAATATTATCGGAAGGCACTCATTTTAATTTAAACAGATTACAGTGTATCTTTGTGTGGATAAATTTGTGAACATCTTAGTTAAGCCAAAACATGCATAAAAGGGTGGTACAATTCACAAAGTTAAAACCGCTAAAACAAATAATAATACCACCGAATATTTCCTTAATCTGATACAAGAAGTCGCGTACACTGGTATGTAGATTAAAACCACTCCGCAGGAATTTACTGCCCCCATCTAAAGGGTAATGCGTGAAAGTTTCCTCTTAAACTACCCAGAAGTGAGAAGCAGCGAGCTCCTACGAAACATTGGTATTTACACACCAATCTACACGAGAAGAAGAAAATTTTCATCCACATTTCTCGAGGAACTTATATCTCGAATATAAAGCACTTCAAAACACAATTTCAAAATCCTCCGTCACTTGTCTTTCTCAAGGCGAAATACGTTGAAATTATATCGAAATGTGAAAGACGACGGTTCCTCCGTCTAGCATCACGATCACCGATCTATCAAGTTACTTGGCACCCCGCGAATTGCGATAAAGGGAATGAATGAACAAAGCTCGATGGGGGATGAAGGTAGACCCTTCTTTATATACACAGTAACTGAAGAATCGTTGGAATTCTTCTCTCGAGATGTTATTCTGAGAAGTTTTCTCTATGTGTTTCGCCGTAAGGAAAGTTCAAAACCTTGACAGAGGCAACGTCTCCTCTCTTCTCTCTCATCCTAGCCATTCTCTCCCCACACTGCTAAGATTATGCAAAATCTCAAGAGAAGGTAAAATAAAAGTTCTTCTTGGCACAAAAAATGAAAACGGCTTATGAGATAACCGTGATTTCCCACAATCTGTTCGCAATGAAATTTTATATGAGTGATGATGCGCCTTCCATTGTCACACTAACTCTTCTAAAGGTAATTGTAATACGTACACAGAAAAACAAACTATTGTTCTTTGTTAGGTATTTACGTAATAAAACTTTGGGTAGTACATAAAGACGTCTTTAGTTCAATGTTGTAACAAGAACTATCGTGTGGCTCGACAGGGCGTCATTAGTTCAGTATCCGCGAGATAATTTCATGTTGTTCATATTAACAGGCAAGAAAGATAGACGTTTCTATCTCATTTCTTTTATAAAAGCCAAGGAACAAAAAAATAGTTGTAAAGTTGTTACGTGCCGGAACATCACAGTGGTATGGCAGATAGGGAAACAGTACAAGTTTCAGTAGTCGGCTTTATGCTCCAGATTACTGTTCTTCTTGAGACAACACTAGATGAAATTTTAATCTCATGGATCAGTTTGATGTTTGTGTGACCGTACATCATTGACACAATAATATAAACAGAAAACTACATGCAACAATAATAATTTTATTAACAATTTCAATCAGCTCAACAAGATTTCGCCCACCCTCAGGAGCACTAGACTGTGTTTACAGCTTGTGATATAAAGCACCGACGATGCTGCCTGCAGGCAGCATCGCCTGAAACATGTTGAGCTGATTGAAATTGTTAATAAAATTATTATTGTTGCATCTAGTTAGCTGTTTATATTATTGTACTCATGGATGAGTATTTCTGTAGTCATGGATTACGTAACTATTGTTCCGATTTTCATAATTCTAAACTTCACGAAGTATTGTTACTCATAAAATCAACGAGAATAAAATTGTAGAACATCTATCAAATATTTGACAGACGACAGTCTTATATGTACTTGCCTATATGCATATAAATATATATATGTGTGTGTATATATATATAAATTATAGTAAGATTATTGCAGGGTATAATTTTCAGTACCTTGGAAACATTCTCAGCTATATGATATTTCAAATGTTTAAAATCGAATATTATTTCAAAAGAAATGTAATTTACAATAAAGAAATTATCTGCATAAGAAAAAAGAACCACATATGTAATACAAGGACGAGTAAATGGTGGGTTAAAAAATTTATCATTGACGACAAAATTTTGTTAAGGAAGAGATCTCTTGAAAACAAAAAACTGTTCTCCTTTTCCTTTTTACCACTTTCTATGTTGAAAAGTGTAGCAAGCTATCGTAAAATAAGACATGTTTACCATAGAAGTAGTTGTGTTTGAGTTGTCTTGTAGTAACTGAAACATCGGTTCTTTGAAGAAAAGGTACTCCTTCTCCTGTACAGTGGTTAAGGTACTTTTGTATATTTTGTTGTCAGATAAATTTCCTTAGCAGTCTTAAACCTTCAGTTAAACACAAATTAATCCAGGTTTCGTATAGGGCAGATATTTGTTGGCATCTCAATATCGAGCCCAGAGTCTGCTCGCAGCAACATATACACGGCATCCGCGATAAACCAAGTGGTACTGAAATGGGTTTTTCTCTGAGCACTTTCTTTTCTTTCTGTTAACATTCAACCCGAGTTTCACACTCAGTAAGCCATATTTGGGAGATGAAACATAAGTACCCTATTTAAAAGTACAGTTGCAAGAGACAGAGTACCATAGCATCACAAGATAATAATAACGAAGCTAATAATAGTAATAATAATAATAATAATAATAAACCTCCTAATTAACGGGAAAAGACAATGTAGTAGTTAAAGCCAAGTATTTTTCTAACCTGGACTCATGAAACCACACAATTTTCTTCGCAAACTTTCATTATGACTAATAAATAAAAAAGAGAGATATGAAATATTACTGCACGTAAACAAGTTGTGACATGTGTCACCGTATCTTACAACAAATTTAGTGTTTAAGGCCGGATTCTCCTTAGAAGGCTAATAGAATATCACTTGAATATTTAACCTATGTTTAACCAGTTACCTAAACCCATAGGGGTATTCCTTGAAAAATTATAGTAAGTTAGGTAGTCAAATAAGGAAACACATTTAAATGACAGCGTTAGGAAAATCCTCTCACAGTCCCTACCTCAAAATACATTATCTCGTTTAATTACTCTACGATTAATATTATTAACATTCAACTCCTCACGTTCTGAGAATATAATATTGTGTGGATTTTCCACTACACCTGCATTATGTGTGCCTCACCCATCCCATCTTGACTTTATTACCATATTAACCCTTATCCTGCTAACGTGGAGAATACGGTGAGCTCCTAATAATGCCAGCAGATGGCAGATGGAATTTAACTTGACGTTTAAAGGGTTAATGTTGGAAGAAAAGCGAAATATGTTCGTATGCCCTTCATACCCCATACTTCACTACAAATTGATACCGCTTTTCACTTCAGTCATTTTTAATCTTCAGGTCAAAGAGACTTTCGTCCATTTATTTAAGTAAAACACCAACAAATGCACACATATATAGTCTTTAATAAGGTAAAATTTTCATTAAAACACTCAAAACGCCCCTACATGTTTCGATCATACGATCATCCTCAGGGAGCATACTTTGTTCCTTGCTAAAGTTACAGTTTAAAATACTCAGTGATTTATTTAGTTATGATTAATTTGGTGCTGTGGCAGCATGTCGTGTGTTATGTGTGATTGGGACGTTGTTCAGTTGAGACAGGCTGTCGGTGTGCTTGTTGTGTCATATAGCGTGCATTCGTCCCTTCTCTTTATGCTAAAATTTCAATCCAAATGCATATGTTTAAATAATTTATTACGGTATTGTATTGAAAAGTTTATAATCCCACACGCTCACTCAGACAACATTTATACAAATTACACAGAAAATTCTCGGAAATCACTTAACATTTTTGAACCTGATTGGTATAACATAGCATAGAACAAAACAGGACAATGGTTAAGGAGGCAAACTGAAGCAGTTTGTTAAAAACCAAGCAGCGCCGTGGCAGCGGAATATTAATTTTCCTGACGGAATGTTTACAGAATGAAAATGACTTCAAACAGAGTTTCTACCTTACGTTTATTGCGTTTCCAGTTCCTCTAATTTTCTCCTAACAGCAATATTAGATACCTAATTTAGTATTCGATTAGACGCTAAATAAATTCTAGGGCGTGAAGTAAATGTAAGAGTTTACACCATTCAAATTTAATTAAAATTACATTGAGTACACATAGAAGCTTCACTGACCCACTTTCTATTCCTTAAAGGAAACCTAACCTTCATATTAAAGATGACCTACAATTAAAACAGGAAACTCAACAGTGCTTTAAATTTACATTAATGTTGTAAACAAAATATCTACGTCTGGTCGATATAAAGTTTTCGTTCACAAACCAAACTCTCATCGTAAAACTAATATACGTTTACAACTCCAGAGGTCTCTTATAATACCCAGAGAAGATTAAAAAGTAAAATATTTTCACTGCGCTTAATTTCAAGCCATGGCACGAAAAGTGTGAATACTTCGGTTAGAGCTCTACGCATTTTAAAACTTGGCGCTAGATGAATGTGTGAATTGGCTTCACCAGTGGGCTCAGTATGTATCCGATAGGAGGCTAAGCTGTTACCAGAAAAGACGCGGATAATGTAGAAAATAAAAAAAGAAATCTTTGGTCTCTTTCTATGCAAAACCCAGATTTCTTGATCGTAAATTTCGTAGTCTAGTCACTGTTTGACTCTGCTTTCATTTGTACTGTTAATTCATATTAATTTGTGAATAATTCTGCTAAACGTCTATCTGATACAACCCCAAAGCCTCGCGTAACTTATCTTCTGGTAGCTGTTCTGCTACAGACAATTCATAACTCTACTCATTGTTTACAGTGAAAGGAAAAGGGTAACCCATAATATACAGGCACAGAGGGTAAATGCAGGTGTAGGTCCTACCCATTCGAAACACGGCACTAGAAGGGGGTGGGAAGTCAGCAAAACGTTCCGGCCACTTCATCCCCCGGAGAGACCCGGTATTCAGTGTTGGCCAACAGGAGGCTGGGCGGGCCTGGGATCCGTCTGAACGATACCGTATACTATATATGAAAATTGCTTCCTTCAATTCCACTGATAATTGCAAGTACCACCAATCGTAACACAAAAACTGAATTATTTTCACGGAACGTGTATATGTTTTACGCGACAATCAAAATAAATAAACATATTAATCAGAACGGCATTAACACTTTTGTCTGTATATTGGACATAAGAAAATTTGATGTGTATTGAATCGTGCATCATCTTGATAACTGAAGAATAAAATCCAACTAGATGCCACTTATTACTTTATTATGCTTATGTTAAGCTCAACATGTTTCGGGTACCATTATGCCCATCATCAGGAACTCACGACGATAGCGTTGGTTACCACATAGGCCGTCTGATTCTCGAGTTGCTGCTGGTTGGAATTTAAGTGCAGGCAGGATGGATGAGTGTCCGGACCGAAGTCTGTTATAGCCTTCGGTCCGGACACTCATCCATCCTGCTTGCACTTAAATTCCAACCAGCAGCAACTCGAGAACCAGACGGCCTATGTGGTAACCAACGCTATCGTCGTGAGTTCCTAATGATGGGCATAATGGTACCCGAAACATATTGAGCTTAACATAAGCACAATAAAGTTATAAGTGGCATCTAGTTGGATTTTATTCTTCAGTTATTTGTACATAAGCTCTGTTCTGCCTGAGGTAACAAATGAAGTTTCGTATAGAATGCATTAATCTTAGTCTTAAAAATTTTAATTAATTCTCGCAGTAAACGTATCATATTATTACAGAAATGTACTGTACTAATAAGACATCATTCTTCCTGATTACTTAAATTTGGGCCTATTAATTGTTTGCTATGTAACAAATTCGCAGTTTAGTTGAATTCACTTGCAGATCACAACAACACAGCACAGCTCATCAAGTGATACATGATTTTGTCCCGTCTTTGCACACAGTTGCTAGTTACGTCTGTAACCGATATTCGTACTAAATTCAAAATACATAATTCAGACTTTTTCCAGTCGTTTTTGCTATCGTACTGAGAAGAGCACTTCGACAGTCCTCCAGTTGTTTTGGATTATAGCAATGGTTAACGTGATATAAACCGCATATTTTATTACGTGCCTCAGAATGTCGCATGTTACGTCACTCACACGTTGTCATGACAGAATGCGTACTGCAACTTTTAACATATCGAATAAGCAAGGGGTTGTCCTACTGATACGTCTAATTTCAAACGAATATCTAGGAACAAGAATTCACGTATAATACGGGCGTTAATCATAATAATTTCGCCACATCAAAAACCTAATTTTTAAGTGCGTTTCGTTCTCATTGCACGGTCCAAAAATGCTCTTAAAAGCCACCCAAATGCAAAGATGCAAGGACTTATCTCGTCTCGAGAGATATAGAACAGTACTCAATTAAAAAATGCCGTCTGATATTTAGAGCTGAGAGTTCCACTAATCACACCCTTCAATCTGGAAAATCTAGGGACAGACTGTCGGTAAGTCAACGAGAAGCATAGTGGTTGTAAAACGAAGGTTTTGTTTTCAAGAAAATCATTAGCCTAAAGAAAGCAAGCTGATGTACAATAATTCAGATTTAAAGAAAATTAATGAATATATTATTATCTTAAAAGCCATTATTTTATACATTTGCTTTAAAGTAAGATACAAATACATTCATTATGTTACAGTTATTTTCACGTTTCCAAGTGGCAGACGGGATGTGTCGAAAACTATAAAATGAATAGAATGAAACATTCTCCCTTAAAATCTGCTTTTAATTGCTGTGTTAATATAAGTTATATTAAATACAAGACGTTTGAAATTTGCTAAATTTTGAGAGTTTTCTTTACCGGATAACAACTTGTAGAAAAAGCCTTTTATTTGTCCATGCCGTGACGGTGTATGTCTATAGGAGAGGCCAAGCTGTAAATCCCACACAAACGTAAAACCTGCAATATGAAGTTATTGATAAACTTGGCACTCCCCTTCCTTTCATCCCTTCTGAGAAATACCGCCCCTCCGAATTGGAGAGGAATATTACTGGAGCTAACGCCAAAATCTCCTGCACGAAATATAGTCGACAACCCGCTCGGCATGAAGCGAACACAGCTCGTCTTAATAATGCGGTTCCAATTTCAATATTTTCCTTGCATTTTCTTCCGATATTTGCACCAGCTGTGTCCCACGTTAGTGTGACTCAAGAAAGGCGCTTGGTAAATCTGGCTTATTTTTCCACCAATGTTGGTACAGGATCGCATTTCCCAAGGGAAGGTTTGCTTACCATCCTCGTCCTGGCAATTTCTGTCATTCTCCAGGTACTGCCTTTCCTTAATACATGGCTGAGTGTGTTCTCAGATGTGAAATGGGTGTCTTTTCCTCTTCTGTAGGTTTCGGCTAGCAAAAAGTCGAATAGCTATTTTTTTCGTCTTTGATATTGCTTGTAGTTTAAGTTAGTAAGAGGATGGTTATGGAATTCTGACATGAAATTAACAGAGCTGTTTCCAGAAAACGTTGAACTCCGTTCTAGTTCACAAGCCCTCAAGAAATTAACACGTCATTCATAAGGCAGAATTTAAAATTTAATATTAAAAAACGGTCTAACACAACACATACACAATTTTTCAAGGGTTACTATTTGCAGATTTGTTAATAAGCCGTCATCAAATCTTTTTTAACAACAATTGTCCAGTGAAACATACCCTTGGCTGTAGGATTGATAACCTAGATAGGTTTCACCCTTTTTATGGCCACGAAGGCCCTTAGGGTGAGTAGAGGTATAGCTCTACTCTTTCTAGGACCTTGGCACTAGATGGGGTTGGGGGATCAGCCCCACTCCCCGGCTGCCTCTACCCCCGGGAAAGACCCGATACCCCTTGTACAGGAAGCTGGGTGGTCTCCACGGCCGGGCTGGACAAGTGCGAAAAATCTCACCCCCACCGGGATTCGATCCCCGGACCGTCCAGCCTGTAGCCAGTCGCTATACCGACTGAGCTTCCCGGACCAGGATTGATAACCTCATTCCTTATAGATATTCTTCACGATTTTATTGAAATAAATACATAATATCTGGATACAATTAGAGAATATAGAAATGTTTTTGTGTTGTAGATCTAAACATAAATAACAATGGTAGGCCTTACACATGATGTGTTGAAACACGTCTGTCTTACGTGATTTCAGTATCCCGCTGGGGAGTACCCAAGAACCGCCCTCTTCTGGGTTATTAATCAGAGAGTAGTGACAATTCCTACTCGTTGCGTAGTACTCAGAAGAGGGTGGTTCCCACACGCCTGTAGTATTCTTCCAAACATCACGCATCTCTCATTTTACAGAAGTAAGTTACCCCGGTTTCAGAATAATTCCAGTTTTAACGCGTGTTATTTCTTAAAACTCTTGTAGTTGGTATATTTGTATTCTTCGTATTGGTAATTATGACCCGTAAGTTCTGTAATGTGTAAAATATTTAAATTTTATCGTAATTTATTATTAATTTAAAAAATTGTCATTTTAGTGATTGATGATGTGAGGTATTACGATTTATCTAAATAACAAAATAACTAATAAACAAACCGACTAACTTACAGTGATTCATCCCATTGTGTTGCAGATATTAAAGTACTACAATCAACTACTTACTTACTTACTTACTCCATGGTGCAGAGTCCTTCTTGAGAAGCTAACTGGTTTGCAGCTAGTCAAGAAATTCCCCGCATTTCACGGAACCCGAAGCTTCATTACCGCACTCACAAGCATCCGCCACCTATCTCTATCCTGGGCCAACCCAATCCAGTCCACATACCCACATCCCACCTCCTGGAGATCCATCCTAATATCATCCACCCATCTACGCCTAGGTCTCCCCAGTGGTCTCCTTCCCTCCGGTTTCCCCACCAAGACCCTATACACCCCGCTCTCCTCACCCATACGCGCCACATGCCCTGCCCATCTCATTCTTCTCGATTTTATTACCCGCACAATATTGGGTGATGAGTACAGATCACTTAGCTCCTCGTTATTCAGTCTCCTCCATTCCCCCGTTACCTCGTCCCTCCTAGGTCCAAATATTCTCCTCAACACCATATTCTCAAACACCCTCAGCTTCCTTTCCTCCCTCAATGTCAGCGACCAAGCTTCACACCC
>Ga0123354_10002018_pt1 | contig 26133 bp, 16 predicted proteins | sample TergutLab28metaG_2_FD_97872 | JGI IMG/M metagenome (GOLD analysis project Ga0123354, IMG submission 97872) | Labiotermes labralis P4 segment gut microbial communities from Petit-Saut dam, French Guiana - Lab288 P4 | ecosystem: Host-associated > Arthropoda: Insects > Digestive system > Gut ...
GCCGGGCTGATTCGCGCTGGCTGGGACCCCGCTGGAATCCGTGCCGCCGAATCCCGTCCCGCCGTGCGTGACGAGATCGCGAAAAAGTACGGCGTGTGGACCGGTGGCCCGCTTGAGGCCGTCCAGAGCGCCGATACGGTGGTGATCGTCGTGAAACCCCAAGACGTTCCGACTTTGCTGGACGAGATCGGCCCGGTCTTGGACCCCGGTTGCCTGGTGATCTCGCTGGCCGCCGGAGTGACGACGGCCACCCTGGAACACCACCTCGTGACCGACCACCCGGTCGTGCGCGTCATGCCAAACACGCCAGCCCTCGTCGGCCAGGCGATGTCGGTCATCTCCCCGGGGAGCACGGCCACCAAAGACCATGTCGCCCGTACTGAGCAGATCCTGGCCGCGGTGGGCAAGACTCTGGTGATCGCGGAACCGTACCTGGATGCGGTGACCGCAGTCTCCGGCTCCGGGCCGGCGTATGTGATGTACATTGTCGAAGCCATGATCGACGCGGGCGTCCTGCTCGGCCTACCCAGAGCCACAGTCTCAGAATTGGTCAAGCAAACCGTCTACGGCACAGCCGCGATGCTGATCGAGTCAGACGAGCATCCGACCGTACTGAAGGAAAATGTCACCTCTCCTGGCGGTACGACGGCTGCGGCTCTGCGCACCTTCGAAGCCCATGGCGTCAAGGCGGCGTTCATCGACGCCATGGAAGCGGCCTACAAGCGCTCCGAACAACTGGGACATCCCCAGGGGAGTTAGGCGCAGGTTTCCCGGTCCACACGGGTCCTGCGGTGGTGCCGCTGCGGCTGACCGCATGGGAGAATGTTTGGCTCAGGCACGCGGGGCGCGGTAGGATCAGTCGTCGGTCGTTCATCGGATCGACTATGAGATAGAGTGTTCAGGAATCATTGATCCATTGCTTTGGGTGGATCGGTGCGTCCAAGAATCTCCCGTTAGGAAAGGTCCACAGTGGGTTCGGTCATCAAGAAGCGCCGCAAGCGCATGGCGAAGAAGAAGCACCGTAAGCTGCTGAAGAAGACGCGTATCCAGCGTCGTCGCGCAGGTCGCTGATCTGCCCGCGACGGTTCTGCCAGTACGCGGACACCGTGAGCCATGTCCATCATTCATGTGATGCGCCACGGACACGTGGACAATCCCACCGGGGTGTTGTACGAACGCATGCCGGGGTTCCATCTGTCTGAGTTGGGGCGCGCTATGGCCGCCCAGACCGCCCATTTCTTCGAATCTCTTCCCATCAGCCATTTGCGCTGCTCTCCACTGGAACGCGCCCAGGAGTCGATGATGCCTGTGGCCGCGCTCTTCCCCGACCTCAACGTGGTCACCGACCCGCGCCTGATCGAGGCGGGCAACATTTTCGCCGGCCAGATCATGGGCTCAACCGGGCAGGCCGCCAAATCGCCCAAAAACTGGCGCTATCTGACCAATCCCTTCCGGCCCAGTTGGGGGGAAGCGTACTCGAAGATCGCCGACCGGATGACGGCGGCGATTCTCGATGTCGCCACCGGGATCGAGGACGACGGTCAGGCGGTCGTCGTCTCCCACCAACTACCCATCTGGGTCACCCGGTTGCGGGCCGAGGGACGCCATCTGTGGCACGACCCGCGCAAGAGAGAATGTACGTTAGCCTCGGTGACGAGCTTCGATATCCGCGCCGGTGCGATCTGTGGCATCGACTACCACGAACCGGCCAGGGACCTGTTGCCCTCAGGCCCGCGTTTCGGCTTCTAGGAGCTGACTTCGACGCGCCTGAAAAGGTCGGCTTCCGACGGTACGGCGGGTGGTTCGTGCATGGGCTGCGCCAAGGACATGAGTTCCTTCATGTAATTGATCTGGTTCTGTGTCGCATCTGTCTGGGCCAGGATCTCTTGATCGGCCAGGCCCAATTCCAGTCCGGCGAGGATCGGGTCGAGTTGGGAGTACGGCATGGTCAGCGTGTGCTCATCGGTCACGCCAGGTGCCAGATCGCCGACCGGTTTCTTGGCGATGATCCGGCTTGGCACGCCGAGGTAAGCCGCGAGTGCGAAGACCTGCGACTTGTACAGCTGGGCCAAGGGCGCCAGGTCGGAGGCTCCATCCCCGTACCTGACGAACAGCCCGGTCATTGTTTCGGAACGGTTGTCTGTTCCCAGAACCAGGCAGTCCTGGATGTCAGCTTGCTTGTAGAGCATGGACATCCGGGCCCGGTTCTTCGCGTTGGAGAACGCCAGGTCGCGCCGGATCTTGGCTGAGTTGCCGCCACGCATCATCTGGAGGTAGTACCCGGTGTTCTTGGTGCTATGCCTGCGCCAGTTGAGGACCGCGTAGATCGACCGAATGAAATGGGGAAACACCGCCGACGGGGGTTCCAGGTGGTACACGCCCATCTTCCGGATGATGGGGGTCATGTTGATTTCCTGCATGCTCAAACCGAGATGGCGGGCGACCAGGCGCGCGTCCCCCCGGCTCTTCGGATGGGTGTCCCGTTCCGGCAGGAAAAACAATTTTACGTTCTTCTTGCCCAGTGCACGGACGGCGAGAGTCGCCACCAGTGCCGAATCGATGCCCCCACTGTTGCCCAAAACACATCCGGCACGCCCCCGCTGATGGACGGTCGTGGCGATGAACGCCGACAACCGGTCAGCCAAATACTCAGGATCGGGGACAGCAAGACGCTCTGAAATAGTAACCATGAATCACACCTTATCTGTCCGGCTCCAGTATCAGAAAACACGCCTGTCAGGTGAACATCGCTTGGGTGACGTTTCGCCTGGGCCTCAGTCGGCGGGTGGTTCACGTGATATCTGTGGATAACTCCCCAGGCCGGTGCCGGACCACGCGAGAATAGCGAGTGCAGCACACACCACTGTGCCGCGAAGGGAGCCTCTATGTGGATCGTCGCCGCGGTTGTCTGTGGCCTTTTTATGGGGGAGTGGATGCGCCGCCGTCTGAACAAGGTGGCATACCGCGTGGGGGCATCGGAGCTTGCCGGCCCGCAAACAACCAGTACGGACGACCTGGACGAGACTGCTCTGCCCCACCCCGGGCCACGGTGGTGGATTCCGCTCGTCCTGGCCGCGACATGGGGATGTGTGCTGTGGCAGATCGGTGGACTGCCCTGGTCGTCGGTCGCGTCCATCACCAAGATCCTGGGCTGGTTCGCGTTCTCGGCAATTGGTCTGTGGCTGGCCGGCGTCGATCTGGACGTCCGCCGTCTACCCGATGGTGGACAATTGCTCTTGGCCATGGTGGCGCTCGTCTTCGGTGTCGTGCTGACGTGGGGCCACCTGGCCCGACTGGTCACCGCGGTGGCTGTCGCCCTGATCTGCGGGGCTGGGTTCCTCATCATCCACGCCATCAGCCGGGGCAGTCTGGGACTGGGTGACGTCAAGCTGGTCATGACCTGCGGATGGTGGCTCGCACTGGATGGCGTCACGGCGGTTTTCGCCGGTTTGGCGCTGGCCTGCCTGGCTGGAATCGTCTTCTCTGCCGTCACTCGGTCCCGCGAATTCGCCTTCGGGCCCTGGTTGATCGCAGGCGCCGTTGTGGCAGGACTGTTCATCTGATCGACGACGCCTCCGAGTTTTCAGCCGGGGATACTTGTCCGGCCATGCCATACTCGACCTTATGAACAACGCCGAACACGAGATCGACAACGAGCATGAGCACGCTGCACGGTCTGCGGTGATCATTGAGGCCATCGCCCGGCGCTTGCCCGACACCGCGGGGCTGACTCTGCTCGACTACGGGTGCGGGACTGGTCCGGTGGGCTTGGGATTGGCCAGCCGCTTCAGCCGTACGATCCTGGTCGACAACGATTCCGAGGCCCTGGCCGAGGCGACGGCCGCCGCCACAACTGTCCCGGGTGCCGAGACCCGGCTGCTGGATCTCACCCAAGAGGTGCCCCACGACTTACGGGTCGACGTGGTGGTTTCCGCCATGTCCTGGCACCACGTACGCGACCTGGGGACCCTGCTCGACGCTCTGGCCCACGTCGCACCAGGTGGACGCCTCTTCGTGGCCGATCTGGACGCCGACGGCGGTGCGTACCATTCCGGCCAGCCTGACTTCCACGGACATCACGGTTTCGTCCGGGCCGACCTGATCGACCTGGTCGCCCGCCACGGCTACACCGACATCAGCGTGACCGACCTGTGGCAAGGACACCGATGGATCAGCGACGATCCAGTCCCCGCGAGCGTCTTCCTGCTCCAGGCCACAGTGCCGAGCCGTACCTAAGCCCGAATCCACCGATTCATGGCTGCGGCGCGGTGATTCTGGAATCTGAATCGTACCTGATCCTTGAGGGTTTGGGCGCGGACCGGTGACCGGGATGAGTCGATGAATCCTGTGACTTCACCGGGCCCGGTCCGCCACGCTACCATCGTTCCATGAGTATGTTTGCGGATCGGGATGGCACCGCATTGCTGGTCATCGGCGCCCAGGTCGGCATGGTGGCCGGGGCCTGGGACCGCGACAATGTCATCGCCCGCATCGCCGGTCTCGCGACCCGGGCGCGCACCAGTGGGGTGCCTGTCCTGTGGATACGTCAGTACGGACCACAGATGATGCTCGGAGCGGAGGACTGGCGGATCGTACCCGAGTTGGTGCCGGTCAGACACGAGCCGCTGATCGACACACGCTGCCGCGACTGTTTCGAGGACACCGACCTGGACACCCTGTTTGCCGACCGGGGTATCGGCCATCTCGTGATCTGCGGGTCGCATTCCGATGCCGGCATCCACTCCACGATGTTCAGCGCCGTCCTGCGCGGTTATGACGTGACCCTGGTCGGTGACGCCCACACGACGCTTGACCGGCTCACCTGGGAGGATTCTTCGCCTCGGCAACCGCCAAGCCGGCAGCGTCCGGCCGCCGGTGCTTCCCCCGGCGAGGATGAAAACGACTCGGATGGACCGGATGTGGCGGTTCGCGGCCGCGACCTGATCACCTTGATCAACCTCATCTGGGGCCAGGGCAGCATCGCGGGGCGCAGTACGGTCGTGGTTCTGGCCGATTCGGTGTTCATTCCGAAATAGACCAACAACCAACGGAGCGCCGAACACCGCCGTGCTGGCTTGGACGGTCATGGAAGAATGGTCCCCATGCCATCATTGCCCCAGACCTTGTCCGCACGGATCCAAGCCGTCATCGGTGTGGACCCGGAACTGCGCCCGGCGACCAAACCGCAGTTCGGCCACTATCAGTGCAATGCCGCCCTGAGATTGGCTGCTGACCAGGGGCGCAAGCCGCGTGAGATCGCGCTTGAGATCATCGAAGCCCTTGATCTGGATGACCTGTGCGAGCCCCTGGAGATCGCGGGCCCGGGGTTCATCAATATCCGTTTGCGGACCGATGTCTTGGCTCAAACTGTCACCGGGCAACTCGCCGATCCGCTGGCCGGGATCGAGCAGGTGGAGCGCCCCGCCACGGTGATTCTCGACTATTCTGCCCCCAACGTCGCCAAGCCCATGCATGTCGGCAACTTGCGGTCCACAATCATTGGAGATTGTCTCGTACGCGTCCTGAGGGCACGTGGCGACCGCGTCATCGCGCAGAATCACATCGGTGATTGGGGAACACAGTTCGGCATGCTGGTCGAACAAATCCTGGTCGAGGGGATCGACGCCACCACGCTCACCTTGGACACCTCAGTGGAACTGTACAAACGGGCCCAAGAGCACTTCCGTACTGACGAGTCTTTCGCGGCGGCCGCCCGGGCCCGGGTTGTCGCCCTGCAATCCGGGGACGAACTGACGAGGAAGATTTGGCAGACCCTCATCGACGTCTCCAAGGCTGGCTTCAATCGCGCCTACGCCCGGCTGGGGGTTCTGCTGACCGACGCCGACCTGGCCGGGGAGTCGATGTACAACCCCATGCTCGACCAGGTGACCGCCGACCTGATCGACACGGGCATTGCCACCGTCGACGCCGGCGCCCTGTGCGTCTTCCTGCCCGGGGACGATACCCCGCTCATCGTGCGCAAATCCGACGGGGGGTACGGGTATGCCGCCACAGACCTGGCCGCCATCCGCTACCGCATCGACACCCTTCACGCCGACAGGATCATCTACGTGGTCGGCTCACCCCAGGCCCACCACTTCTCCCAGGTCTTCGCCGCTGCCCGTCTGGCCGGTTGGCTGCCCGACAGCGTCGACGTCGAACACGTCGGTTTCGGCTCGGTCCTGGGCGCCGACGGCAAGATGTTCAAGACCCGCGACGGTAAGGCGGTCACCCTGGATTCGCTGCTGGACGCAGCCGAAGAGGTGGCGGTCCCCGAGGTGGCCATCGCAGCCGTCAAGTACGCGGACCTGTCCAATTCCTTACACAAGGACTATGTCTTCGATGTCGCCCGGATGACGGCGACCACGGGAGACACCGGGCCGTACCTCCAGTACGCCCATGCCCGCGTCAGCCAGATCCTGCGGCGTGCGGGAGCCGATGGCGACCTGGTCAACGATGAATCGGCGCTGATCACCGCCCTGGCTGAACCAGCAGAACAGGCGTTGGCGCTTGCCTTAATCAGGTTCCCCCAGGTCGTGGCCGAGGTCGCCGACGACCTCCAGCCCCACAAGTTGTGCGGTTACCTGTTTGAATTGGCCACTCATCTGTCGGTGTTCTATGAACAATGCCCCGTTCTTCACAGCGATGAGCGGCAATCCCGGCTGGTCTTGTGCCGGGCCACCCAGAAGGTCCTGGCCTGCGGGCTGGACTTGCTGGGCATCCATGCCCCACAATCCATGTGATCGGATGCTGTTTTCCGTACTGGGGGTCTAGAGTTCAGCACGCTCCTGGCTCGGGTCATGATTGCGAAAATCTCTGTGCCGGGTGGTCTGAAATCCCTGGTCAATCGATATCTCGATGATGTCTCCCGGCACTCGTGTATCGACCATTCTCGATTGGTTTTCGAGGGTTAATGCCGTTGTCCAGCGAATTTCCCAGCGGTTCGTTGAGCATGGCCAGGCCAATGAGATATCCGCCGGAGCAGGGGTATGAGCTTGTCACGGATAGTCTCGCTGATTGTGTGCGAACAACATGGAGTCACCTTGACTCTCGGCGTTTCTCGTTCCATACTCGACTGTAGTAATTCGACGGGTGAGCACTGATCCGGGCGATAGGGTTAAAACCCTGGGCGTTCTCACCACGATGGGGGAGTGAAATGACTGTGACTGTCCTGCTTGGCAGTTGGGTCGTTGCCGCACTCATCGTTCTGTTGGGCCTGTTTTTCCTGGCCATGAGGTACACCACCCACCATGAACGCTCTCCGCTGCACTACAAGAAGTTGACCCACGTCAACCACATCATCCGGCGCTCGAGGATCGCCATCGTGTTGCTGGCGATGGTCCCGGCTGTGCTGATGGTCACCTCCTCGCCGCATTATCAATCCATCTTGGCCGCACCCAGCATCTGGGCCGTCATCGTCATCATGGGACTGGTCGCCGTGGATTGGGGCGTCCTCGGGCGCAGCGAAACCACCGATTCGCTCAAGCCGAAAGTCACTGTACGCGACTGCCTCCCCTGGGGGCTGATAGCAATGTTCGTGGTCCTCGGCGCCGTGCTGGGATACGCCGTGTTCTGGGCTGAGTCCAATGCCTCCTCCGATAACCGCAGCCATGTCTACACCTGGGTCCTCGACGGAGCCTTCGGCTGGGGGGCCACCTCCCCGTTCCCAGGCATGTACTACACCGGTCCCATGCTGCAAATCTTCCCGTTTGTCGTTGTCGTGGCGGTGTGCGCGATCGCTGTGGTTCTCATGCGCTCCGCCTATCTGCCCGCGCCCAAGTACGCAGCTCTCGACCGGGGGTTACGCCGCCGTACTATCCGCGACGTGATCCTGGTCTGCCTGGGAGCCGTCACCCCCGCGCTGGCGATGATGGGCATGGATGTCGCCTGGGCATATTCTTCAGTCGGACCGGGTTCCTTCGAGCGTACAACCGTTGTCGTTGTGGCATCGGTGATCACCGCCGGCGCCGTCTGCCTGACCTTGTGGGTGTTGGTCAACCTCATGGTTCTGCGCGTCGTGCACGAATCGGAACCCGAGATGGTTCCCGCCCGCCCGTCCGTGAGGTTGTCGCCGGTCCTGAACCTGCCCCCAGGCCTCGAGCCGTCGGTGGCCGACGGTTATGCCCTGCCCATCGGCCCGGTCCTCGAGCCCATCAGGTTGGCCGCCCCGCCCGTCGCCCGCTACAAGGATCCGCCAGTACGCTACCAGGACGTCGCGACTGACGTTCCCGCAGCCAAGAGTGTTGTCCATGACATCATGATCCCCACCGCAGAGTCGATCACCACCGTGAGCGTTCCCGCTGATGAGGTCGTCAGTCCGGGGAGCGTTCCCGCTGATGAGGTTGTCAGTCCGGGGAGCGTTCCCGCTGATGGGGTTGTCAGTCCGGGGAGCGTTCCGGCCGATGAGGTTGTCAGTCCCGTGATCGCTCCCGCTGATGCCAGTGGTGAGTCGGTTGTTCCGGTCTATGTTGAGGTTGTCGAAGAGATTGGTCATGCTGATCCAGCCTTGATCGCTGCCGCCGATATGGTACCGCCACAACCGGAGATAACTACTGAGTCGGTTGTTCCGGTCTATTTTGAGGTCGTGGAGGAGATCGGTCATGCTGATCCGAACCTGATCGCGGCCGGTTTCCGGGTGGATGGGCCCAACGCGAGTGTGGTGGAACCAGAACCTGTTGGCGGCGGTGTGGTTGAGGCCGTCTGGCCTGCTCCAGGTGTCTGGCCTGCTCCTGGCGTCTGGCCTGCTCCAGGCGTCTGGCCTGCTCCAGGCGTCTGGCCTGCTCCAGGCGTCTGGCCCTCTCCTGTTGGAGCCGAATCAGAACTGGTGTCCCCTGCTCCCGACGTTGGTGTCAGTGAACTGGATTCTGCGGTCGTGGATGTGGCTGTGCCCGAGGATACTGCTCAAGGTTTCAGTCGTGAGTCGGCTGTTCCAGTGTATTTTGACGTCGTGGAGGAGATCGGTCACGCTGACCCGAACCTGGTCGCGGCCGCTGAGGTGGGTCCGCTGCCGGAGGTTCGTGAGGATGTGACCGGTGAGTGGGTTGTTCCGGTTGTGCATGAGGTTGTGGAGGAGATCGGTCATGCCGACCCGAACCTGATGGCGGCCGCTGAGGTGGGTCCGTTGCAGGAGGTTTTGGAGGATGTGACGGGTGACTGGGTTGTTCCGGTTGTGTATGAGGTTGTGGAGGAGATTGGTCATGCCGACCCGTCCTTGCTCCTTGTTGCCGGTACGAATCCACCAACGGAGCCTCCTGTCAGTGCCAGTGCTGAGCCGGTTGTTCCGGAGTATTGTGAGGTGGTTGATCAGATCGGTGAGGCTGATGGCAGCGGTGACGTACTGCCATCTGACGGTAGAACCGACCAGGTCACGCCGGAACCCGAACAAAACGAGGACGCTCCCCGCGCCGCTGAGGAATCTACCCCTGTTGTTGACACTGTTGTGCCTGAGGTGACCGACGATGAAGCACATGATTCAGCGAGTGACGCGACTGTCCCGAGTGTGGGTCCGGTCGTACCGGAGTTGATCGCAGATGGGGAGCGTGACTCGGCGAGTGACGCGACTGTCCTGGGTGTGGGTCCGGTCGTACCGGAGTTGATCGCAGATGAGGAGGGTGATTCGGCGAGTGACGCGACTGTCCCGGGTGTGGATCCGGTCGCACCCGCAGTGATCGCCGATGAGGAATCTGACGTAGCCAGTGACACGACAGTGCGGGGCGTGAGTCCGCTGGTCGCTGAGAATCATGGTCGTGACCCTGAGTTTGAGTCATCGCGGCAGGGGTCGGTCGACAGTGTGGAGAAGAACCTTCCCACTCGGTCGCCGGGACCAACCCGCCGTCGGATCCGTCCCCCATTCTTGTCACTTCACCGGCGGGCACGTCGCTGACAGGCCTGACGCAGGGCCGGTGTGGACGTACTGGACGAGGGTTCGACCGGACTGACTCACCTGTCGATGGGGTACGCTGCTAAATGTGAGCGACCCAGGACTTGGCGTTGTCTTCTCAGATGATGCGGCTGATTCTTCACCGGACCCTGACGGGGTCAAGGTCCGCGTGCCGGCCAAGATCAACCTGGCCCTGTGCGTGGGGGGACTGCGCGACGATGGCTATCATGAACTAGCAACGGTCTTTCAAGCGGTGTCCCTCTACGATGACATCGTCGCGACACCGGCCCACAAGGGGATCAGCTGCGAGGTCCACGGGCCCGAGGCCCACAAGATCGGTCCAGGCAACAAGAATTTGGCCTATCAGGCCGCCCAACTTTTGGCAGAGTACTACTGGGTCAGCGACGGCGCACACCTGCGCATCGACAAGCGCATCCCCGTCGCGGGCGGAATGGCCGGGGGATCGGCGGACACCGCGGGAGCCCTGCTGGCTTGTGCCCGGCTGTGGGAACTGCCGGTGACCATGGAGGAGTTACGGGAACTGGGGTCCCAACTGGGGGCTGACGTGCCCTTCGCTCTGATGGGCGGGTGTGCGATGGGCCTGGGCAAGGGGGAGCAGCTGACTCCGGTCCTCAGCCGGGGTGTCTACCACTGGGTATTGGCGTTTTCCCACCGGGAAGTGTCCACCGCCGAGTCGTACTCCCGCTTCGACCGAACGGCGACCGCCACAGCCGGACGTGCTCCGGAACTGCCCCGGGAGCTGATGATGGCGCTGGCCTCAGGCGACGTCCCCCGCGTGGGACGATCCTTGGTCAACGACCTCCAGCCGATCGCGTATTCCCTTGTCCCAGAGCTGAAACAAACAGTACGGGCGGGCCAGGGGGCCGGATGCCTAGGGAACATTGTCTCTGGTTCCGGGCCAACCGTCGCCTTCCTCGTCGAGAACGAGTCAGCCGCCACCGACCTGGCCGTCGCCCTGTCATCCCAGGGTGTCGCCCGTCAGGTACAACCGGTCACCGGCCCTGTGCCAGGAGCAATGATCATTCAGAATTGAGCTGGTATCCACCGAATTGAGCTGGCACCGCCGAATTCTGACCGATCCCCTGATCAGAGGTCTCCCAGTCGTTGCATCAACCGGTACACGAAAAACCCGATGGGGATGCGGATCCAGTACGTGACGACTCGGAAGAGGATGATGATCGTCGACGCCAGGTTGGCGAGGTTGAAGCTGACGCCGGCCAGCGTCGTAGTTTCAGCGACTTCGATGGTGCCCATGCCACCTGGTGTGGGGCTGATCGACCCAGCCGATGTGCCAACGAGGTAGACCAGGGCCGAACTCTGGAAGTTGATGTCGAGGTGGAACGCGTAGACGGAGAACTGGAGAGCTGTGATGTAGGACAGCAACGAGATCACACTTCCCAGCAAGCCAAGGAGCAGGCGATGGGGGCTGGAGACCAGCTCGACCAGTCGAGGCCAGGTTTGCTTGAGCAGGGGGATCAGGCGAGACACCACCCACGCTCTCGACCGAGGAATGAGCAGAACCACGCCGACGAGGGCCGCCACGACGAGGATGACGATGAGTATCGTCGGCGGGCCCTGGGATGTCGACGAGTCTTGGGTGGATTTCGACAGGGCCGATCCTGCCACCGCTCCCACGATGACAAGAGACAAGGTGGTTACCACGACGGTTGTGACTTGCGCCAGTGCCGCAGTGGCGGCGGCGAGTGGGGTTGGCACCTTTTTCTTGGTCAGTACGCGCAGGTTCACCCCAGCGGTCCCCAGTCCTGCAGGAACAGCCACGTTCACAAAAGCGGCTGCCACCTGACACCCGTACAACCTCCAGAACGACAACTTCACTGGTGAGAAAGCCTTAAAGGTGATGGCTGCGCCGGCGAATCCGAGCAGTCCCACACCGAAGGCCGCGATCATCCAGCGCCAGTCGGCGCCTCGCACTGCGGTGGAGATTGTGCCGAAGCTGAAGGTGCCGTAGACGATGATGATGGCGATCATGACAATGCCAACCATGAGAATGGTGCGCGCCCTGACACGGGTGAGTTGTTCCGGTTGGGTGATGGCTTCTGGGACATCATGGACCAGGTCAGTTCTCAGTTGGGCCAAGATTTCTTTGGCGTTGCCCATCTTTTCGCGGGTGGCCCGGGGGACAGCTTGGACTTGCAGCAAAGGACCCACACTGGCCATGTCTTGTTCGTTGAGGTTGCGACCAGCCGATGCCAAGGCCCGCTCCGGGCCGACCTTGGCTGAGATCAGGGCCACCAACTGGGTCAGGTCGATGCGGCGGGCCAGGTCGGAGGAGGCGATGTCGCCAGTCTCCCAGCCGAGCAGCCACACCTGTGCGGGCCCAGAACTGTCCTCACCGCTGGCCGGTGACACCCAGAAACTGTCCGGAGTCAGAGCCCGGTGGGCAATACCGCAGCGATGCGCCCGGCGGACCTGGTCCCACATGGTGTCCAGCAATTCGTCCGTGACCTCGTCAACGTCGATGTCGGCGAAAGAAACTGATTCACAGGTGGCCTCGCGCACGATCAACATCGAGTCGTCGGCTTCGGCGATGGCCAGCACAGCCGGGGTGGACACGCCGGCGGACCGCGCAGCATAGGACAATAAGGCCGTGCGTTCAGCGGTTTGGCGCAGTGACAAGCTGGTACGGCCATCCACGGCCCGTGAGCGCAAATAGCGCCAGGCGCGGGACAGAATGCTCATGACCTGGCGGTCTCCATCGAGGACGATGACGTTGTACATCTTGTTGGTCACCGTCTTCATGATGTACAACCGGTGGTCGGAGAAGAACTGTGGGGTCTGTATCCCGGGGACCCCCTGCCCGGTCTCCTTGACCCGGACGGTCGACACCCGGTCGATGCTGACCGGGGCGAACCCAGCTCGTTGGACCCCCTCCACCAGCGAACTTCCGTAAGCACGGCGTGAGGCGACGCCAAGACCGTACCTGATGGCGTATCCAGCCATCCGGCCGAGTATGAGGGCGAGCCCCATTGCGGGAAGCGACACCGTTGACATCAGGACGGCCACCACGACTGCGATCCACAGCAGATTCCACGACCATCTGATTGAGCGGCGGCTGGCTGGCGTCGCCACCGCGGTCAGCAGGGCCGTGATGGCCGAGATGTAGAAGGGCATGGTGAGCGTCTGGGGGGATCCACTTTGAAGGATGAGCCCCTTGGTCAGGGACGACCCTCTCCACAAGTTGAGCAGGAAAACGGTAGTGGCTGCCAGGATGATTCCGCCGATCGCGGCCAGGAGTCCTTGCAGGGCCACCATGGGATGGCGCCGCAGGAGCAGGTCCAGGCCGACTGCGATGGGGGGGAAGAGGATGACGACCACTTGCAGGACAGTCACTGGGACGGACAGGATATTCCCGAGCAGTCTGGTGAAATCTTGGACAACAGCAATATCGTTGACATCGGCCGACAGGCCCCCGATGGTGTTGTGGGCGTAGACGGCCATGAGGCAGACCAGGATGAAGCCGAGTGCCGACACCACCACTCCGACCAGGTCAGAGGGATTGCGGACCATGGCAGCAGGATTGTCTTGGACTCCCACACTCGGGATATTCGGGTAAGGGCTAGTATGGGGAGAAAGCACCATTTGCCCTGGTGTGCTGCTGGGGCTCGTCGTCCATCCTCCGCCGAGCTGTCGGGTGGTGGTCGCTGAGGAGTCCGCGCTGTTTGTACTGTTCCGTGTCAAAAACCGGTCCAACAGTGCCCGGACAGTGCCTTGGACGGGCATTGTCCGTTCGTCATGTTGGGAAACCGGGCCCTGAGGCTCGCTGTCGGGAGCCAAAGGTGCCGCGGAGGCGTCGGTGCTCATGTCATTCCCGAGTCTACAAGACGGTACCGGAAATCAGCTTGCGGCACTGCGGAGAGGACATCCAGCATTTTCCAGCGTCACGACGTGATCGCCCCGCCCGACAGATGGAAGTCCATGTCGAGGTGGTGCATCCCATTCCAAGCCAGGTTGACAAGGTACGACACCACTTCTTCCTTCGAGTACTCCGGATTGTCCAACCACCACTGCCCGGTCATGGCGATCAGTCCGGTCAGGGCCTGGGCGATCAGGGGCACTGATTTGGGGTCGAACCCGCGGGCCTCGAACCGGGGAATGAGCACTGACTCGACCCGGACAATGACGTCGTTGAGGATGGAAGCGAAACCCGAGCCGCCCAGTTCCGAGGAGTCGCGCATGATGATCTGGAAGCCTTCGGGGCAGGATTCGATGTAGTCGAGCAGGGCCAGTGTCGCCAATTCGAGGAGCCGGCGAGACCCCGCACCCGGGTCGGTGATGGCGGTCCTGAGGGAGTGCAAGAGCGTGTTGACTTCGCGGTCGACCACCACCGCGTACAACCCTTCTTTCCCTCCGAAATGCTCGTAGATGACCGGTTTGCTGACCTCGGCGCGCGCAGCGATCTCCTCGATGGAGGTTCCGTCGAACCCCTTGTCGGCAAAGCAGATCCGCGCCACACCGATCAATTGGTCGCGGCGTTCGGCGGCCGTCATCCGGCGGCGGTAGGTGCCAGTCTCACTCATTGATACTAGTCTCGCGCAAACCAAGTCCAGGTGCCAAGTAAGCACCATGACCGTACTGGCGACCTCACCTCGGTGAGTTGGCAGATGGGGTGGGACAGCGTAGACTGTCTCTGCTTCCAGCGCCTGTAGCTTAATGGATAGAGCATCTGACTACGGATCAGAAGGTTGGGGGTTCAAGTCCCTCCAGGCGCGCCAGATCCGAGATTATTTTTCCCCAGTACGGTTGTTGTTGTCTGGCTCATTGGGCCATGTACAACGTGGTTTACTCCATGAATTTTGCCTGTGACTAACTTTCAGCGGTCGCGGCCAGCGATGGTAGCATGAAAAAGTCGTGGTTATGTGAGGGCCCGACCGGCGTATCTCAGTCGTGATTATTGTCAGTCATGCGGTGTCGGTCGGTTTCTTGCGAATCATTGTGATGCGGTGGTCCTCCTCCCCCCAAGGGTCCTCCAAAGATCGGTGCCACTGTCCGTTTACGGTTACGGGCACAGAAGGTGAGGAGTTCAGGAATGAATAATGTCGGACGCCATGGAGTACCAGTACGAAGGGCAGGCTCGCGCCGAAAGAAGATGGCGAGGCTGGAGTACGGGGCCCGTCGCAGGTATCCACTGTGGATGGAACGGGTGGGACGTTTGTTCCTGGTCCTCGGTCTGGCGCTGTCCACTGTCGGCGGGGCCACGGCGCTCGTGGGCTCGGCACAGGCTGTGACAACTGAGGGCCGGACTTATGGGACTCTGGTCAGTTGGGCTCCTTCTGAGGCCGTGTGGGCCGGAACTTACGACACCCCCGATGGGGAGGCGTTCTGCGTGACCCCGGCAGGGGAAATCCCCTACGGTGACGGGCCTGACGATCTCGCGACGCTGACCGCCTGGACCAACGGCCAGGGCGACCAGATGACGCAGGCACAGTTGAATCAGGCGGCCTGGATCTCGAACTGGTACGTCCAACAAGGCAGTACGGATGCCAATGCGGCCATCGCACGGATGGCCATGTTGACCGTACTGGGCTATGACCACTCCGGTTTGGATGGGTCGCCAAACACCGACTACAACTTTGATGTGTTCGCCGATGGGTCGCGCGGGCAACTCATCGCCGACCAACTCGGCATTCTTCCGGACACGCAGGCCCTGGTCACTCAAGCCCGGCAGTACGCCAACTCCTGGGATGGCGCGACCGTCCAGGAGACCAGCAATGCCGCCACCGTCACCCAGCCTGGAGAGCAGTTGACGGACAGCGTGACCTTCCCCGGCATTCCGGCTGGTTATGCGGTCGATTTCTACGTGACCGCTCCGGATCAGCCGGACCACTCCATCGGCTCGGTGACCACGGATGGCACCGGAACGGCGACGGCGACCTACACGGTGAGCACACCGGGGCAGTACAGCATTCGTTGGGAATTCAACGGTGTGGCTCCGAGTTTGCCGGTCGGCTACACCGGGGCGGGAGCAAATCCCCAATACCTCTTTATGGCCCTGCCGTCCCGCTCGCTGGCCAGCCCCCAGCCGATCCAGTTCCAGGTCCTCCAGCCGGCACCCACCCTCGGGACCCATGCCTCGGGGACGACACTGGCGGCCGGTGACACCCTGACGGACACAGTCGTGCTGGGCAATCTGACCACCGCCCTGGACTACACGATCGACGGGACCTTGTCCGGCCCGGTTCCGGCCAACAACGGATCGTGCGCCGGCATCGACTGGACGGGTGCGCCGGCAGCGACGACCTTCTCGTACGATGTCAAGGCCACAGACATCCACGCCGACGGCTCGGCGACGATTCCCAACCTGGGGCCGTGGCAGGTGCCCGGCCTGATGGTCGACCAGTGTGTGTCCTATGGGGAGTTATTGACGGCCAAGAACCCCGACGGGACGATCGACACCACAGTTGCCTATCCGGTGGGCGATCCCGATGAGACGGTCCTGCTCACACCGAGCACTGCGGTCGTCACCTCGCAGGTGTCGGCGACCGCGTCCTTGCCCGGCCAGGTGATCACCGACGCCGGAACCGTGACCAACGTCGTTCTGACCGATCCGACCTCAGTCACGTACACCTGGACTTGGCAAGGGACTTTGTACGGCCCGGTCGCTCCTGGCGCAGCCTGGACGAACGCGCCGGTGGCCAAACAATGGACGACCCCCATCACGGCCGCCATGGTCGGGCCTGACCGGACGGCCAGTCTCACCGGCATGGGCTCGTTCTCGTTACCGGTCGAGCAACTGGCTGGCTGCTACTCGTATGCGGCGGATGTGACCATCGTGGGATCGGACGGGTCCACCTCGACCATCCATCATCCGGTGGGGGATCCCGCCCAAACGACCTGTGCCCCCCTGGGCGAGGTGACTGTGGGTACCGGTATCAACGATCCGACTCCCATGGCGGGCACAGTCGTCTCGGACACGGTCAAGGCGACCGGCGTGGTTCCGTCGGTCAACGGCCAGCCGATCACATGGACCCTTGAGGGTAAGCTGTACGGTCCTGTCGCACCTGACGCGTCAGGCTCGTGCCTGTTTGCCGATTGGAGCACTGCTCCCGTGGTCAACGAGTACACGTACTCGCTTCAAGATTCGGACTACCGGCCAGACGCGACCTTCGAGATTTCCGGCCTGGGAGAGTACACGCTTCCTGCCAACCAGCCTGCCGCCTGCTGGACCTACGGGGAGAGACTCACGGGCGTCTCCGCCGACGGAAGTACCTCCATGTCGGCCGGCGACTCCCCAGGTGCCATCGACCAGATTGCGTCGGTGGCCAATAGCCAGATCGGCATCACCTCGACCGCCCACCTCCAGCAGGCGGTCGCGGGTGACACGGCCTCCGACTCGTGGTCGCTGACGAACCTGATTCCGACCTATGAGGGTTCGCCGGTGACCTGGCGGATCGACGTCACATGGTACAAAGCCGCCCCGGTTTCGGGTGCCTGCGACCAGGTCGATTGGACGCGATCCACGCCCGCGATGACCGGTTCGCACACGCTGACCACAGCGGAGATCCAGGCGGACCTGTCCGCCAAGGTGTCCGGTGTCGGAACCTGGGTTGTTCCTCCGTACTCGGACACGGCGTGCTACTCGGCGGCGGGGACGCTGACCGGGACGACACCGGCGGGCTGGACCATGTCGGTCAACCACGAAGCCGGGGACGCTGCCCAGACTGTGCTGGTCAATCGTCATGAGATCACCGTGGCGACCCAGACCTCCGCACAGACGGCCGCGCCCGGCCAGACCATCACCGACGCCGTTCATGCCACCGGTGTGGTGGGCCAGGTTTCCGGGCAGCCAGTCACGTGGGTCGTCACCGGCGATGTCTGGCAGACCACCCCCGATGCGAATGGTTCGTGTGCCTCGGCTGACTGGACTCACGCGACCTCGGCGGATGAGTTCTCGGTGCTGGTGCCCCCCAGCGATATCAAAGCCGACGGGACTGTGGCTCTTCCTGCCATCGGTTCCTATCAGATTCCGCTCCTACAGCCGGCGATGTGCTTGTCGTACGCGGAAACCCTGACCGGGACCTGGCCGGACGGTACGGTGACCACCGACCATCCGCGCGGGGAAACTGCCCAGACGACGACCGTTTCGTCGGGGCTGCCGACGGTGACCACGGCGATCTCCTCACAGTCCGTCCGACCCGGAGACACCATCAGCGACTCGGTGACAATCGCCGGCCTGGTCAGCCAGGTCGACGGCAGTGACATCACGTGGGACATCCACGGCATCCTCGTCCGCGTCGATCCGAAGAACCCGAACGATCCGGGCACGTCGGCCGATCCCTGCGAGGGCGTGGATTGGACCAAGGGTACGGTTGTCCACGAGTGGGACACCCCCATTCCCGCTGACGCCGTCGATCCAACGTCGCTCACCCTGCCTGGCCTGGGACAGTACACCGTCCCGGTCAACCAGCCCGCCCAGTGCTTGTCCTACGGCGAAACCCTGACCGGGACATGGACCGGGGCACCCATCATGGGGGCCCCATCGCCCACACAGCCGGGTGGGTCCGTTGGGCAGCCAGGCACTGGAGCGGCACAACTGAACACGGTTGTGGTCAAGCATGAGGCCGGAATGAACATCCAAGCCACTGTGGTGGCCTCCGGGATCGTCCCCGTCAGCGCTGTCCAGTCCGGCGGAACGATCCTGACCACGAACCCGTGGGCCATGGCCGTCTTGCTGACCGGACTCCTGCTGACCGGGATGGGAGTCATCATGCTCTGGGTCCGGCGCCGCTTGCCCGCCTACCTGTAGGAGGGCACCCTGGTCGTGGTGGGTGTCGTCTGTCGTACCCGGCGTGCTATCGCGCTGGTACTGTACTGTGGTGACTAACCCCTGGCCATCAGGGTCACTCGTCTTCAGAGTTGCCGAGAAGGGAACTGTGTGCCGTACGTGAAGAAAAAGGATCCTCAAGGTGACGCCCAGCAGAGACCTTCTGGGCCGCCACCCCCGGATCGGTATCCCCAACTCAGTCAGTTCCTGCGCACCGAAGAGGGCTTCAAGAAGTCCATCCGGTACGCTGGGTCGGCTGACTCTGTTGTGGCCGCCCTGCTGATGCTCGCTGTGCTGGCGCTGTTCTACAACCTCGCCATGACGATCCGAGTGATCACGCAGTACCATATCGCCTGGAACCAGTTTCTGCGTGAGTTCTTCGTTGTCAAGAGCAGTTCTGGCGTGGTTGATCCGATCATCGTTTTCATGGTGTACGCCCCGATCGTGGCGATTCCGCTCATCGTTGTGGCCTGGATCGTGCGGCGGGCAACCACAAGTTCGGCCCTGTCGAAGTTGCACAGCCAATTCGTCCAGGCCGGATTCGTGGCCGAACTCGTGCCCACCCACATCGTCGTGACTGTCTCCAGTCGTACCCGTGCCCGGCTGTACGTCATCGGCTCCCCGTCGGTGTCCCCCGCCTGGGTGACGACTGCGGCTGAGCACATGTCGGTTCGGGCATCCACCAATCCGAAGAGCCTGGAGGCGCGCAGCTACGTCAAAGACCTGGGCAAAGCCGTCTCCAAGACGCTGACCAGCGGGGCCGTCCAGGCCCGCCAGGCAGACCAGACCATTCCGGCCGGCATCTTCATCACCGGCCAGTCATCGTTCGGTGCGGAATCGTCGGTACGCGTGGCCATCCCCAATCCAGACGACAAGACCCAGTTGCGGCTGTACCGGCTGAAGAAGGTCGCTCCCGTGGCGTGACCCGGGTGTCCCTGTTCTCGGGTGTCCCGCTGACCACCCACAAGACAAGTCGAGCGTCTGCTTCGCACTCCCCCCAGTAGTTATGTGCGAGGCAGACGCTCGACGTCTGTGAAGATTTAGTACCAGCCCTTGGCCTGGAACGATGACCAGGCGCCGCACGGAGTCCCGTACCGCCCGGTGATGTAACTCAGGCCCCAGGTGATCTGGGTGGCAGGGTTGGTCCGCCAATCGGCGCCCACCGAAGCCATCTTCGAGCCTGGCAGTGCCTGTGGGATACCGTAGGCGCCCGAATACCGGTTCTGGGCACTGACGTTCCAACCGGACTCGTGGTTCCACAAGCTGACCAGGCACTGGAACTGGGAGTCGTCCCAGCCTCGGGCCTTGACCATGTCGTACGCGATCGCCTGGGCTGAGCCGGGTGTCACGGAAACAGGCGGGCTGGCTTTCGGAGTCGGTGTCGGTGTGGCCGGCTTGCTGCCGGTCGTGGTGACCTGGGTGACCGGTGGAAGTGTGACGTCTTCGCTGGCCACAGTCTCGTCGACGACTGTTCCGTCGTGCGTGGTCTGAACGACAGTCTGGGTCATGACGCCGTCGACTCCGGGGGTCACGACCGTGACCTTGCCCGCAGGCGCGCTCGGATCGTCAGAATTCTGGGTGTCGTACGGGATCGGGCTTTGCCGCGTCACCGTCTGCTGCGCCACTCGTACGATCGAAATGGCCAGACCATCGGACAGGGCAGTGTCCAAACTCGGACTAATGATGTCATCGTCGGTCCAAGTCAGACCCAGTTCTGTCAGGGTGTCTGCGACGGTTCCGAAGGAGTGGATGGTTTGAGTCTGGCCATCCGCCAAGACAGAGACATTGTGACCGGTCTTCACGTTGAGGGTCATCCCGTCCCGGGGGACCTCGGTGTCGAGCGATGCCGAAAGCTTCAGCGCCGTCTGGCCGAGTCCGAGGGAGTTGATGACGCTGCCCACGTTGGTGGCATAGGTCCAATAGATGCCGTCTTGCCCGTCCAGGGTCAAATCGATGGGTCGGGCGTACTCCACGGTGATCATCATGTCGTTGGTCACGGGGGTTCCCAGGTCTGGGGTGACTTTGTCCCGGTAGTTCAACTCGATGTCGTGGGAGGCCAAGACCTCAGAGACGGAGCCGTAGACGATGCTGAAAGTCGTCGTCGAGCCATCGACGCTGAGTGTGACGTCTTGGCCGAACGCCATGTTCAGTCCGGCGCCGGAAAGGCTTACAGCCATGATCCCGGCGATTGACCAGACGATCGGTTTAACAACAGACACGCATCACTCCTTGTTCATCCCATACGGGGAATCCCCGTCTAACCGCAGTACGATTTTAGTCTATCCCCGTCCAAAAACCAAGAGAATCCTGAGAAACACTTAGGTTAAATCCCACATGACAGGGAGTAATGCAGTATACTCCGGCTGCTCGTGGGTGCTCATTTTTCCGGTCTGTACGCCAGCTTCGGTACGTCGCCGACGACAAGACATCATGCAGTGGCGAGGGCAACTGTGTACTCCCCGGCCTCAGCCACGGCTTCTGAAATGGCGGCAAAATCGATCGGGTCTGATGATTCCACGACCATGGAAGCGTCATCGAGCGACACCTCCACTGCCGACACCCCGGGAACCGACGAGACCTCTTCGGTCACGTGGGCCACACAGTGCTGACAGGTCATTCCCGTGACAACATACCGAACGCGCATGCGCCCTCCTTTTTCCAGGTTCCACCCATCGCTTCGGCGATGCCAACCTGGGACCGTGACCCATATTACCCGCATGGGGGTGAGGATCCTGAAATCGCTAGACCACTGCCTGACTGTTGTTGGCGACCCGACGGTCCTGTGGATAACTGTGGATAAACTCGCTTGGCGACGGGATATTCGTGGGGATGAATTCGTTGGAGGGTCAGGTGACCGGGTGGATCTGGGCCGACGGGTCCTCAGTTCGATGAACTGATGTGTGACATTGTCCGGACACCTCGTCGCCCGATTGTCTGGTGAGAAAAGTGCGGACACAACGACACTATCTATAGGGAGCCAGATCCGTTGCCAACTCCCTATTCTGTGGGTAAAACCCGTTCTCACATCGCATGAATGGCTCGCGGGCGGGCCCGCGCCGACGTTGTCCGTACGACTGTCCGGGGGAAATCCACATCGTGGAATTCCCCTCGATTTCTGCTGTCGTTTGGCCCCTGTTCACATTTGACCGAGTGGTACGGCGTGTCTTTCAGCCCATGCACCGGCTATTCACAAGCTGTGCACATGCCTGTGTGGATAACTCCTCGCTTGAGAGCAGATTCCATCCACATCCTGTGTGGACCGAGGGTTAGGAATCGAGGTATCCGGAGGGTAGGTTGGGCGCATGAGCTTAGCCCGAATGCACCGATCGCTGGCGTCGCGAGCGACACTGTGGGGGTGCGATGGGTCGGCGGGTGGCGTGAGGGCAGACTGGACGTCTGTTGAGCGCCGGCCGACGAGCCAGCGTGCCTCCACAGGGTCGCGCAGCAGCCATGGATCGGTGCATTCGGGCTTAGCCTGGATGCACGGATTGCTGGCGTTGTGCAGCAGTAATGGATCGGTGCATCCGGGCTTCGGGGATCCGCTTCTTGATCATACGCAAAGAGTTGACACTGCACTTGATTATGGCGATTCTGCTGGATGGGGTGGTGTCTTTGATGGTGGTCATCATGCGCCGTGGGAGCCTTGAGAGCACCCTGGCAGAAAAAATGTCGGAGGCGTGTCATAGCCTGATCGCGACCGTTGAATAGAACTACGGGTATCACTTGGCTGGCCATCGCCGAAGCATCTCAGCATGACCCGCTGGCACAGGAGAGGAGGGAAAGTCTGTGACCATCGCCCACGAATTTTCGTACACGCGCGACGAGGCCCCCGACCGAGTTCCTCCGCAGGATGTGGCTGCCGAGCAGTCTGTCCTGGGCGCGATGCTGATGAGCAAGGATGCAATCGCCAATGTCATGGGCGTGATCCGGGGTGTGGACTTTTACAAACCTGCTCACGAACTGGTGTTTGACACCATTCTTGATTTATACAGTCAAGGAGAACCCGCGGACGCGATCACCGTCGCCGCCGAACTGACCAAGCGCGGAGAGATCGCCCGCGTGGGCGGACACGTTTATATCCACGACTTGCTGTCTGCTGTGTCCATCGCGGCCAACGCGAGTTATTACGCCGAAATCGTCAGGGAGAAGGCGATCCTCAGACGTCTGGTGGATGCCTCGATCCGGATCGCTCAGTTGGGATACGCCGGGCAGGGCGATGTGGACGAAATCGTGGATCTGGCCCAGCAGACCATCTACGAGGTGTCGGAGGGCACGTCGGGTGAGGATTATCGCCGGGTGTCCGACCTGCTTCAGGTCACCTGGGACGAGATGGACGCCTTGGCATCCCACGGGGGCCGCTTCTCCGGGGTGCCGACCGGCTTCACCGAACTCGATTCGCTGACCAATGGTTTGCACGCCGGCCAGATGATCATCGTCGCTGCGCGTCCGGCCATCGGCAAGTCGACGCTGGCCCTGGATGTCGCCCGCAGCGCGGCCATCCACAACCGCATGACGACCGCCATTTTCTCCTTGGAGATGAGCGCTTCGGAGATCATGATGAGGCTGTTGTCGGCTGAGGCGTCCGTACCCTTGGAAAACATTCGTACCGGTCGTCTGGACGACTACTGGGAAAATCTGTCCCAAGTCACCTCCCGGCTCAGTGCGGCGCCGCTGTTCATCGACGATTCGCCCAATCTGACGATGATGGAGATCCGGGCCAAGGCGCGGCGGCTGAAACAACACCACGACCTGAAACTGGTGGTCATCGACTATATCCAACTGATGAGTTCTGGGCGCAAGGTGGAATCGCGTCAGTTGGAGGTTTCGGAGTTTTCGCGCCAGATCAAACTCATGGCCAAAGAACTCGACATCCCGGTCGTGGCGATCTCTCAGTTGAACCGAGGAACCGAGGCCCGGGCGGACAAGAAACCACTGCTGTCTGACCTGCGTGAATCGGGTTCGCTGGAACAGGACGCCGACGTCGTGGTCCTGCTCCACCGTGCCGACTTCTATAACAAGGAAGACCATCCCGGTGAAGCAGACCTCATCGTTGCCAAACACAGAAATGGGCGTACGGACACCCTCCACGTGATTTTCCAGGGCCGGATGTCCCGCTTCGTCGATGACCCGGACTCCGGCTTCCGCGCCCCGTCCGACGACGAATTCGCGGCGACAGGCAGTTGAGGTACGCCGGGCAGTGGTCATGACGACGGTTCTGTCTGACGACGGCACTGCGTGACGACAGGACATTCTGACGACGGGACTGTCAGGGGACGGGACCCTCAGATGACTGGCCGTGCGCTCACTTGGTGATCAGGCGGCGGTGATGGAACCGGCGAGGGCCGACCGATTCATCCGGGGGAATAACTCGCTGGCCTGAGATATAGGGGGACTCAGGCCAGCGAGGACTGGAGGGGACGACTCATCCGTGCGATGTCGTCGTTCCGGATCGCAGGTATTCAGCCAGGGCTCCGTCTCCTGGGGCACCGTCGCAACGCCTGTATCGGGGACCGCGTTGTCTCAGGTGTCATGGGCGGATGCCCTGGCTGAATCCTGATCGGAGTCGTCTGCCAACTGGTCGCGCTGGACCATAGCCCGGATTCACCGATTCATGGCTACTGCGCGCCCCTGTGCCGGTACGCTGGCTCGTCGGGCGTCGTTCAACAGACGTCCAGTCTGCCTTCACGCCACTCGCCGACCCATCGCACCCCCACAGCGTCACTCGCGACGCCAGCAATCGGTGCGCTCGGGCCGAGCGAACCACGTCGCGTGAGTGGTGTTGGCTGGTCCGCAGTTGACGGTACTGACTCCAACGCGGGTGACACTCACAGTCGGTAGGGCCAGCAGGATTACCTCTGCCGGCGCCGCTGACGGATTGCGGTCGCCCACGAACTCTTTGCCTGATTTTCATAATCAGCTACTGTTGTGCGTCATTGTATTCTCCCCGCGAATCGCAGAAGCCGAAGGCTCCCCCAAAAGGCACTGTCCTCACGGCCCGGTGCTTCCCCGTCGGGATTTCGTCAAAGAAATAACCCTTATAACATCGTGCTGTCATTGATCGTAGTCGGTCACCAAGGGGAAATCAAGAAGATCTCTTGAGTGTTTGTTGGGCGATATGGCCGGACCGATGTACGCTGACCGGGGGGAGTCGCTTCAAGGAAGAATGACCAGGCGATCTGTCGGCACAGCGGTTACCTGGTGGCTGTTTTCGGTCGTTGCTGAGAACCTGCAAGAATGGGACAAGTCGTCGCCAGGCGGCTTGATCTAGGAAGGACCACACATGCCTGGATACAACCTCACCCGCGCGGAAGCCGAAGAGCGGTCGCGTCTGGTCATTGTTCGCGGATACGACGTCACGCTGGACTTGACCTCAACCACTGACAATTTTCCGTCCACCACAGTCATCCAATTCGCCTGCCAGCAACCAGACGCCGAAACCTTTATCGACCTGATTGCCCCGGCCGTCAACCGCATCGAACTCAACGGCCAGGAGTTGGACCCGGGCGTCGTCTTCAAAGATTCGCGCATCGCCTTGTCACACCTGAAATCTGAGAACACCCTCATTGTCGAGGCAGAGGCTGCGTACTCTCATACCGGAGAGGGGCTCCATCGTTTCACCGACCCGGTCGACCAGCAGACCTACCTGTATTCCCAGTGCGAGGTCGCCGACGCCCGGCGCATTTTCGCCGTCTTCGAGCAGCCGGATTTGAAGTCGCGTTTCATCTTCCACGTGGTGGCGCCGTCCGAGTGGACGGTGATGTCCAACCAGCCGACCCCGCGCCCGGTGGCCGTCACCGGTGAGGATGGCAGCCCGACCGGCGCCAGTCGCTGGGACTTCCCGCGTACCCCGATCATCTCCAGCTACCTGATCGCCATCGCCGCGGGTTCGTACACGCGCTGGATCGACTCCTACATCTCCACCGATGGCCGGGTCGTACCGCTGGGCGCCTATGTGCGCAAGTCAATGGCGAAATACTTTGACGAGGACGAGGTCTTCGACGTCACCCGGCGCGGGTTCGAGTTCTACGAAAACGCCTTCGGGGTCCCGTACCCTTACGACAAGTACGACCAGGTTTTCGTCCCGCAGTACAACGCCGGAGCGATGGAGAACGTCGGGCTGGTGACACTGACCGAGGAGCGCTACGTCTTCCGCTCCAAGCCCGTCCAGGCGGCCGTGGACACCCGCGCGAACACGATCCTCCACGAGCAGGCTCACATGTGGTTCGGCGACCTGGTGACGATGAAATGGTGGAACGACCTGTGGCTCAACGAGTCGTTCGCCGAATTCATGAGCCATCTGGCTGCCGTGTCGAACACCCGCTGGACGGGGGCGTGGACGGACTTCCTGGCCTCGCGCAAACTCGTCGGCTACCAGCAAGACCAGCTTCCCACGACCCATCCGATCGTCGCGGACATCAAGGACCTGGCCGATGTCGAGGTCAATTTCGAC
>Ga0123354_10002020_pt1 | contig 26128 bp, 17 predicted proteins | sample TergutLab28metaG_2_FD_97872 | JGI IMG/M metagenome (GOLD analysis project Ga0123354, IMG submission 97872) | Labiotermes labralis P4 segment gut microbial communities from Petit-Saut dam, French Guiana - Lab288 P4 | ecosystem: Host-associated > Arthropoda: Insects > Digestive system > Gut ...
CTGTTTTCTAGACCTGGAGCCGCTACTTTTTTCATTCAAGTAGCTCCTCAATTGACCTCACGAGGCTGAGTGGACCCCGTTCTAGACCCACTACTACTCAGAAAATCTGGTAGCGCCGGGGATTGAACCCGGGACCTCTGTATCTGTAGCCAGAAACTCTGACCACTAGACCACAGAGGCGGTCCTTCCTGTTCCATACTCTACCAAAAACTTATTTGAACACAAGTTTTATATTGTTCAAACATCTATTAGCATACATAATTTAAAGACTTGTGGTGCTCTACTGGCACTCCCACTACACCAGTTCATGCATCCACCTGTTGTTATTAACAGAAGAAGACAGCTTTGCTCCCACCTCTGAAATCTGTAAAAGTAAGGTTGCCTCTAATCACAGAGTATCTGTAACAAATTTCATTAAAATATGGTTCAAAAGTTATAGAGATCGAGGCACAAACAGAAATGATAAAACACAAGAATGTATTCCCAATGGCAAAAAGAAAAGAGGGGCTTAGAAATACTACCAAAACCCTAGTACTGCGATCACAGCAAAAGGTATGCAAAAGCTGGGTCCCTTCTTTTACACAGATGCCTACCTAATGTTCTCCAAATAATTTTGTGTTCTGGGAAGCAAACAATATGACTGATTACATATAGCTTTCACACATTACACAATTTGCCAATATGCACGCACCACGCACACGGCTGTCTTGACCTGCGGCATTACTGTTGTGGTAGCCAAATCGATGCTGATGAGAATCAAGCAATGCCGCAGCCAAGGTAGAGCTCGACGTAGATGTACAACTCGGCTCAGGACTGCGAGAACTCAATGAAGTGCCTGCCAACATATGGGCAGCAATGGTTTACACGTGACTTCTAAACTATTTACATACAAAAGGTGCAAGGTGCTTGCATGTGCTTGGAGCTTGGCTTACAACTGCACATCATCACTAATACACATGCTTCAAGTAATGAGTCAAGCTGCTACAGCTGTGAAGGTGCTATACTGTGTTTCCACTTGCAAAAACATTGAATGCATTCCCATCTGAGTTTAACATGGAGTTTGGTGAAAAGTTTCATGCAATGGGCTGCTGGACAGCTATAAACTTCTCAACAGCAACTTTACATATTTAAAGACACCTTATGGCTGTGTGCAGACTAGCTAATGGGCTGGATGGTGTTGGGTTCAAATCCTGGTAGGGATAAGAGATTTTTCTTGTTTTCAAAACATGCAGACTGGCACTGGGGCCCACCAAGCCTCCTACTCAGTTGGTACTGGGATTCTTTCCTAGGAGTAATGCAGCTGGGAAATTAATATGACCACTTGCCTCAATCTAGCACCAAGGTTAAGAAAGAGTGGAACCACATCTCTACTCCCCCTACTTACCTTCATGGTATGGACAGGGACAAATGTACTTTTATTTTACCCTATGGTTGTGTACCTTGTTCTTTAAATTGCTGTGCATTAATCCCAGGAGTTCAAATAAGAAAAGAACAGATGGCAGAAGCATTATATTTTCCCTTACCGAAACATTTTCGTTCTAATTTTCATGTAAATTAATTTGTAGCTGGTAGCAGTAGGGCTAGAAATAAGATGACTGCAAATGCTGTATTCCATGATGACAGACCGTACACACATAAATGTAATTTCATTTACACCCATTAGAAAAGAGTAGCCTTCTCTGCACCAATTCTCATGTGACAATTAATGTGGAAAGTACAGATGAAAATTCATTTACCTCCCTAAGTGAAGTACCACTTTAAATGGGCCAATTTTCGAAAACCTTACTATCACTCAATAAAGTTTTATTGAATATAACTGTAGAAAATTTTTTCCCAATCCAACAGAATATGTAAGAAACAGGGCAAATTTCTTTTATGCCCTTTAGTGCCAGTAAGTAAAGCATGCCATGCAATGTAATAATTTTCACAGAACTCATAATTACTGAGTGCAATTACGCGAAGATACTGTAATGAATTTCGCTCAAACTGGTCAAGAGGTATGGAAATTATGGGTAAAAATTAATTTATGCTCTTAAGTAAAGTATGATCATAAAACATGCCAAGCTTCATAGAACTCATGCTTGTCTGACCTCTTCATCTAAAAAACCCCTATAGCAGTTTCATGACAATCCCACAAAGAGTTCAGACACACTAACTACGTCAATAACAGGTGGATACAGCCTCTACATCAGGCATTTTTCTTACTTTGCAAATAATACCTACAACCCACCCAAGCTCTTCAGTTGGCTCACATGTCTTAATCCCAAGGAATCTGAGTGTTCTAAGTAGGGGAACAGTAATTTTATAAATAATTCGACACTATTAATACTATTTATATTATTTCACGATCATTGGAATTTACAGATGTGTTTATTGTATGGATGCACCTTTGAGAAATGTATTCACTACTAGCCACAGTATCATGCACACAACTTGTCACCTGCAGGGTCTAAAACAGACACCTCGCTTGCGTTAGGTTCTCAAAACTCGTACATTTCCAAATTCATCTCCCCTTAAATATTCTTACTGTTCCCGATTGGCTAAACATTAAATTTCCCTACTTCCTAATAGGTCCATAAGTGAAAATTTTGAATTTTTTAACTCCACTGTCTCCCATTTATGTAACGTTTCATCGTTGTCACCTGTGTGAACTCTTTCACATGTCTTACTGGTCTCTCTAACGTGCAAGCATGACTAATATGGTATCCTTCCAAGCAAGATTTAAGATGTCCAAAAGCTGTCAAAGTTTACAAAATCAATTGTTTCAAAAAGTTCCCTTAAGCCATCAATTTTGACACCAACAAATGACGACCTACTAGATCACTATACCCACCATACACTGTCTCTTTCCCTGTAAGCTGCTGTACAGACTTGTTACAATTTCACTTCCACCATAAACTAAATTACTAATTTTAAACAGATCTGTCCTGTCTACCAAATGTATAATTTTGACACCTAATAAAGGATTTAAACTTCATATACCGATTATATACCTAAGAATAAAAAAAAATGTTAAAAATGTCCTGCTATCAAATGTCACACACCAAACTGTGTTGAATTAGAGACCTTCAATAGAGTAAGAATGTGGACCGGATTCATCTACTTGCTGATAAGGTCCAGTGGCGGGGAACCTGGTAATGCAGAACTCCAGGTACCATACACTGTGAGGAATTTCTCGAGTAGCTGAGTTTCTGCTTCTCAACAACCTTTCTCTATACAGTTAGTAGAATCTAGGATACAAGTAAATGTGAATCTGTATCAAGAGATCCCAAATTTTATGACTAGAACATATTAATTTCAAAATATGAGAGGAATTTTGAGGTTGGTCTACCACAGCTGCTACTGAAGGACACTTTACAGGATGTAAAGCAAAAAGCCAAAAGCTCTAATAAGGTGCATTCTCTCCATGCATACATTCAGCTGTAAGTCATGCAATATAACATGCACTGCTTACCTGATGAACGATTTGGACCTGGACAGAAAGGTGACACAGGCTGAACTGGCGAGTAAACCTGTGCTGTAAATTCTTCAAATGTTGTAGCATCCTTGTGGTTACGAACCACTGTCTCCAGAGATTTGGCACGCTCTTCGTAACTGTACAACAGTATACTGATTATGCACATGGCACCCCTCCGAATAAACAACTTCAGCAAGAAAATTACAACTGATCTGCCACTGTTTTCTTGTGCAGTAAAACAATTCCCTGCATTTTACAGAATACAAAGATTTTTTATAAATGTATCAGAGCTTGTCACTTTCATACACAACACTTTCTTCAAACTGATAGGTATCAGTTCATTGTCCTGATCAGGTTTTAACTTAATGTTCAACAAAATGTTTTGTGAATAATTTACTATGCCAACTTTGCTTAAGTTACTTTAATATACAAATATATATAGTGAGCTACCAGGAACTAAATAATAATGTCAATGTTAAAGTTCACCCTAGAATATGTTATGAAGGCATTGAGGGAGAGTACAGGTATAGCTCTACTTTTTCTTTAACCTCAGCACTATATGGGGGTGGGTGGTCAATGCCACGCCCCAGGAAGAGACCTGGTGCCAATTGTACAGGAGGCTAAGCAGGCACCAGGGCCTGTCAGTCTGGATGGGAGTGGAAAATCTCATCCCCACTGGGATTCAATCCCCAGACTGGTTGACCTATAGCACATCACTACAATGACTACACTATCCTGGCCCACAATAATTCATTATTACTGTGCATAATTATTACAAGTACAGATTCTGCTATAAATGTGGCATGGATTTCAAAGAAGGACTATTAAACCAAATTTACAAGTCTAGTTACAACTGTACATTATTTATGCTAGGAAACAAAACTCTATGAGTTTGCATGGTTATCATATTTTACTTACCAAAAGTAAATATGTAAAAAAAATCTTCAACAAAGTTTAATATTTTTCAAAATCCAGTTACCATGCAAAATTTCAGGACTGTAAATGAAAAAACATTTGTGTCTCTCCCACTTCATATGTTGGTATGACCACCAGATTGGTGTTATTTGTGGCACAGAGTGAAAAAGTAGTAAAGTGTGGTAGACTCCAATGGCACAAAGTTTATACAAAGTTTTATGGAAATTCATCAACTGGCCAAAATGTTATTACAGTCAGACGGATGTGTAAACATGACTGAACTACAAGTGCATCCTTCCTTACAAACTAAGAAAAGAAGACTAAAAACAGGTGAATTCCAAATATGTGTATGTGTGTGTGCTTGTATGATGTATGTAAACTAAATATAAATGTTTTTACGGCTTTTTTAAAACTACAATCAATCAAACATGAGTTGCATTATTAAGCAACATCAGTGCTTACTAATTCTGATAGAATGGCAACATGCTTCTCTTTGCTCTCGATGCACCAATGGCTGATGCTCGTACCAAACCGGGCAACACCCTATCACCCACAATTGACTCATTAAATAATGGGCCAAAGTAAGGTACCTAAAACAAAGACAATAACTTCATTCATCATTATTTGTGGTTTATTTAACAACACCAAAACCAACCATACAGCAATGACTGGTACTAAGACTAATTAATGACATATCTGCAAGGATGCGAAAGGAAGTGGTATGATCTAATTTCAGGTACTACCTCAGGATTTTCCTGGAGAAAAAAATCTGCCTGAATGAATGGACAAAAAAACCTAGTAAGGTTAAACCATCTCCTTGCTGAGATGCACACTGGGCATGTCCCAAATACAAGTATCAAGTGTACAGTTTCAGCATCTGCTGTAGCACTGGTCAGTTTTTATTAGACTTCATAAAGGTTATTGCCAGTGAATCTTTGTCTAGCTCCCATCACTGACTGTTACCCCTCCTGAGAAATGGCCCATGACATACAGTCAGGCCAGCACTTATTGGCCAAGCAGGAAATGTTCCAGCTTATATTACTCCTGGAGACAAATTCCTTGGATTAAAACCTTGATACAGGATAACATATTCATACACACAATAATAAAACTTTCCCACAAGAAGGAAATTCTTAGTCTGTATTATTTATGCTACCTTCATACGGATTCTCGAGAAAAATCTTAAGAACAAGTTCACTTTTTTTTGGGGGGGGGGAGTCACATCATCCCATTATATTTGTTCATTCAATGTTTGTTTACTGTTTTTTCCGATCAATACAACACCATTAATAATTTTATATTCATTTATTTATCGCATTCACTATGACATGTTTTGGCTGGTAATTATGGCCATTAGCAGGTAGTGCTACAATAATACAAGAGTAAATAACTAAGGTAGAGGCTTGTCCTTTCATACTTTAATACTCCCTTGAAAGTGGAAATTATACATTCATAAATAATTCTCATTAAAACTGCTTTATTGAATAAAGATAGAATAATTAAACTCATGAAATTAAATAAAGAAATTAACACAACTGACTCCTACTTTACATTAACCCGGTTTAAAAAGAAACACTGCATATTTATACATCGACAGAGATTCAGGAAGTTCTTACACTCCCAGTGAGAGCACAGGGTGATTCAAGAAAATAAAACTGGTAATACTGAATCACAGAAACATCCAACACGGTTATAATCAACACAAATAATTAGGATTTATTAAATAGTAAGTTAAATCACAAAATTTTAATCTTTTAAAACATTACATGAAATTAACTGCAAATGTAGAGTTAACACAAGATACTTATTTACAGGTATACAAAGTGTCTATGACTACGCTCGACGAACGCTTCTGAAGGGTATTCCCAATACTCATACTTTATGTTACAGGGATACAGCAACATTTTAACAGTCTTAGTGATTTATTACATTTTATTATCCCACTTTTGGTGTAATAGCATAATTATTAGCTTGTATTTTTAATTGTAAAGCATAAGCCTCCACCTCAGTTCTACTGTTCTATACTATTGCAGCACTACCTGATGATGGCTGTAATTACCTGCCAAAACATGTCATAGTGAATGAGATAAATAGATTAATATAAAATCATTTATGGTGCTGTATTGATCTGGAAAACAATAAACAAATATTAATAAATTCACCAAAGCTATGCATTAAATGACAAATTAATTTTAATGCATAAAATTTTTAATTAGAGGATTAAAAAAACAGTGGAAGTGAATCAATTTACACATGCACATGCACACAGACATTTCTCACTTAGCACTCTAACTGGTTCCAGAAAATAAGGGTGCTGATACAGTACTAAACAAGGAAACTGCTGCCATAAGAACTAATGTTCATGGATCTAATATGTATTCTCAGCACAATGATAATTAATTCCTGTCATGCATATTTCAGCACTTATATCAGATTAATAATTAGAAATACAAACAGTACAATTTAATTTCGCAGCCCATAAAGGAGCTGCTATCTTTCCACATTCTCTGATTTTGTTCTCATTTTTTAATACTGTTGGCTCAATGATACTACTAATTCAAGGAAAATTGCTGTATATATACAAAATGTTCAAAAAGTCTACTATGATAACCAAAGTATTCCCATTTTTCATTCATTGCAGTATTATTCTCTCAGATGTTTAACTGTATTAAGGACAATTAAATGTAAAACAGAACAATAACAAAAACATCAGCCTATCTGGAGGTACAATTTTATGATAATCTGAAGTCCTACTGCTTTGGCGAATAAAAATTATTAGTCCACATTCAAGCACTGAGGAAGTAACTCTTCAAGTGTGTTACCTAAAGGTGCTGTCAGTTAATAAGATAACATAGCTGAATGAATGAGTATGGAGCAATGGTGGAATGGCACTGACATGGGATAACAAAAGGACTCAGAGAAAATCCTGTCCTAATGCCACTCTACCCACCACAAATCCTAAATGTAATGGTCTGGGACTGAACTTGGGCCACTGTACTAAGAGGCACGTGACTAACTGCCTGACTCACAGCACAGCACTGGTGAAAGCAGACAACATCAGCATATGCGTAAAGCAGTACAGCTACAAAAATCAGTTTCCCAAATCATACAAGTAGCAAAACGTTTTAAAATTTCTTAGAAAACACAAATTCCAGGCCTCATTCAGATGAAGTGGGAACCCCACAGTCCAGCAACTTTGAAAGCACTTCTGCTAATTAAGTGTTGTATGTATTTAAATTAAACTATAAATGGATATTATACTTGTAAATAACGCACTAAAGTTCACAGTGTTTCAACAAACTGACTTAAATGATCAAAATCAACATGCACTTTCTTCTCCTTAAAACAAATTAACAGTAACCATCAGTTCTGTAATGTACAAATATACTGGCAACCATTGCACCACCTATACAAAACTTACTTCTTTTTATAATGCTCATCAAATATTCACTACTCTCAAAGTAATTTCAGCATTCCACACAATCAGTTGTTTCTCAGAAAATTAAGACAGTGTCATTTGAGCTTCATGTACAGTAGAATACTAGCAACATTTGGTATTCGAGTGATATGAACCAGAATAAAATCCTCCAAACAAATCTGTTAGCTTCAGAAATAAAACATGCTAACAAAGGGCAGACAAAATGTACTCTATTCATATACTCATTCTGCGCACTTTGTACAAATAACCATAAACAGGTGTTCCTAACTGCTATTACAGTGTGACACAAATGGACATGACCTTACCTGTATCAATCTAGAAGTACATAAACCAAGGAGTCACATACAATGGAGCCTTATATTTCAGCAAGTGATAAAGAGGACACAAAGTAAACCACCACATACCTCTGGCTTTCGTGATACTTGGATGCGATACAGCTTGTTTGGCAGGGGGTAGATAACAATAAGTACATCACAGAATTCTGTTGGTATGATACCACGCCTATAATCACGGGAGTGCTCTGACCACACAATATGCACTTCATCATTTCCCAAGTGACGTGTCTATAAACAGAAACAATCACTTTCATAAAACGGAACTCACATGAAAATTTCAGTTCCATAACTGAAGAAGTTAAACTACTGAAGTAACTGCTACAGTAACTATTGCCTGTCACCTGTACAGTGAAACAAGAAAAGAAGTTGAACGCACCCTTGGTTGGGATGGCAATGAAAAAGTCAGCATCAATAATGCTGATCATCTGTCAACATACAAGTATTAAAATGACTTACATTCACCAACAGCATTACATCTGAATTCCTTCAAAATATGTCAGCTAGATCAAAAGATATTTATAGAGAAACCCTTTGCAATATATATATATATATATATATATATATAAAACAGAGCTTATAAACCCTTTGGAGCAGGAGTTACAAAATACCTGGAATTTAATTGGTTGCACATTACTTGGTACGTTTTTGGCTGAAAACTTTAAAGGACACCTGTATAGATCAGCATCACAATGCACGTCAACTATAGTTGACTTTCAACACCAAAGGGATAAGAAAAGCAGGATAATTTACAACTAATTATTTGCATAAGAACTTCTCATTCCAATTGAGGACCACTTTGCAAATATATTATAGAACATCATCATGATAACCACAACTTATGTGCTGAGATCATTTTGAGTAAACAATTTTATAAGTTCATGTACATTCTTAATTAAAGCATCCCTTAAAATTAACTGCAGTAAGTCACACAAACAGCAGTTTCACACAAAATTTACTTCAGATACCACATATAGAGAATGTTCAGCTTTACAAAATTATTATGGGATGGACTGACAGACAGACAAACTGATATAAACTGCTAGGTTATTTTATACAATATTTTAAACCTGTACCTATATAAGTAAACCAGTATCTTACAATAATAATGTGAATTAAAACACTAAAATTCTTCAGTAACACATGAACAACTCAACATACACTTAAGGTAAAGTCTTCCTGTTACAGGCCCAGAGGGTGGGTAGAGGTATAGCTCTGCTCGCCCATGACCACAGCCCTAGAAGGGGGTGAGTGGTCAGCCCCACGCCCCGGCCGCACTATACCCCCGGGAAAGATCCGGTACCCATTTTACAGGAGGCTGGGTGGGCCCCAGGGCCGGTCTGGACAAGTGGAAAATCTCGTCCCCACCGGGATTCGATCCTGGACCATCCAGCCCGTAGTCAGTCACTATACCGACTGAGCTACCCGGCCCACTAATATACACTTACAACACAAAAATACATAATATTTTTCTTGTTACAACACCTTTTCTTCACCACGTGAAGACTAGGACTAGTTTCCATCACCCTTGTATCAGGCAAGTATCAGCAAAATAAGAAGTTGGAAATGACCATTAAAACCTTACTGGGCTGAGGTCCTGAATGCAGTATGCTTCATCTCCATGCCTTCAATATTCAGGGTACAATGCTTCAACAAAAGAGGAACTTTCCATTTGTCACATACATTACATAAAAAAAACCTTGAATATGTAACACTGTTTACCTTCTGCAGCAAGGATTCCTGGCTAGAAGATGGCATCCTAGTAGCCACATGAAATATCACTTCTAGGAATGAAGTAGCATAGTATGGGGCAGTTTCTCCAGTACTTTTATTGCGTTGTAAGCCTCCCAAGAATCCTGTATGTGACTCCAGCTCAACCTAGAATAATTACAGCACCAAGTGTAATGCTGGAGTAAGGACAAAAGTACAAGAACGAGTTAAACATGTAGGTATACCACAGTTCACAAAACTCAAACCAGTAACAGCTTAAGTTATTAGAAATATAAGAAGACATACACAAGATGAAATCAGAACAGTGTCATTGTTTTTTCTCAAACTTGTGAATAATGTCAAAGAAGTCATTCCACACCATCTTCCTACTTGACTCTACTGAGCCACTAACCTCAGTGAGACATCAATTCAAGCTTTCCTTTCCAGCCTAGGCATTACTGTTTCATTATCAAAATTACAGCCGAAAACATAAATCCCACTCGCTATCCAAATGATACTGCACAATCAAGTAAGTTACTTGATGAAGAAGTTCACATGATTGCTATTTCTCACCAGTTAAAATCTGGACAAGACCTGATCTGTAAGTTATCAATTCATGCTAAAGGGCAGTAAAACCATCAACTCTTACCAAAACACATAACACTTTTAAGTCAAAACAATGTCTCTTATCACCTTTTACAATGGTTTTGGCATGTATGCTAAGCATTTCTATCATAAGATAAGTAAATTCTCTGTTAAATTCTTGAATTTTAGACAAAAGGTACAGATGGTGGGTTAACTGTATCTTATGGACTACCTGCTACAAATGAGTGAGGTACAGATGGTATGATTACAGTATCTGTATGGACTACCAGCTATAAACAAGACAGAGGTGAAATAACTAAATCTTTATGGACTGCCAGCTACAAATAAGAGAGATACAGATGGTGGAATAATTGTATGATTATGGACCACATGCCATAAATAAGAGAGTGGTATTGTTGGTGGAGCAACAGTATATTGATGGACTACCAGCTATAAAGAAGACAGAGGTACAGATGGTGGGATAACTGTACCTTTATGGACTGTGAGCTGCAAACACCTCTGGAAGTAAAACTGCAAAAAGAGTTACAGAAAGGAGTTGTGGCTAGTTAGGAATTGTGTTATAAGGAAGGTACTGGAAAAAGCCACATTTTTGGAAGAATGTAACATTCAGAAATTGAAACTACCAGTGATTTGGCTTGCTATAATAGTTTAATGAGCCAAACCTACTCCTCTCTCACTACATTCTATTCAGCAGACTATTTTCCATTAAGCCCCTGTCTTACATTTCTGTTTACACACTGACAGATCATATTCAGGATATTTCCATTTACCAATTTTTTTTCCTCCATATTCTCAGACCCAAGAAAATTTTCTGACAGAAGCAAGTTCCCATACAATCTACATTTCATTGTATCAGAAGTTCAGGGAATAAAGTTTACAATGTACACTTAATGCTCTTAGAATTAGGCTTACTGCAAATATTAATAAAAACAATACCTGACCCCAATAAATAATTTTTATCACAAACACAAAATTACATTTTGCCTGTAACTTACCTCCCATGCTAATCCTGCTATGAATTCTTCATAAGCCTGACTCCCACATGTATTGGAGAGAATAGAATTCTTGTCCTCCTGACCTTCAGCAACATACACAACGGCAATTTTATGTGTTTCCCGACATCTCTGGAAATACCAGCAAGCTTTTCATGAGTCAGGGTCCAAATTGACTACATACATACAGGGGTGCTGACAAGTCCTTAGCCCGACCAGGAAGGAAACAAGCTAATATTTCTGTCAGAATGGTGTGAATTTCCTTCGGCGCCTTGCCTTGAAGGAAAAGAAGCTTGATGACAGCTCGTGTCTCGATTTTGTTGATATCGCGCGCATCCCTGGCATGCTTCTGAGCTTGCATCCTTCCTGGTCGGGCTAAGGACTTATCAGCACCCTGGGTACATGTAAATGGGATTAATTTACAGACACTTTAGAACAATATACTTGCACACATGTTCAATATGAGGTCACCACTACAGTTGGTCAGACACACGTCAGGAAAGTGGACAGGTAGCTAGGTGGAAGAAGAGCCAGCTGAAGGCCCAAGAGATGCTGGAAAGAAGAGCAACAAAAGCATTCAATCTGAAAAGGTTATAAGAACATAATTGATTATACTGATAAACAAAAAAATTCAACAAGGGATTCTTGGCACAAATCATAAGCCCACCCTTTTCACACAGACTTCTACCAATCTTGTACTGTAAACGTTATATTTAGATAACCTAAGGGAGTTATTGTTCAGTTCCTGGCACAGACAAGAATTTTCCTCTCCCCAAAGCATCCAGACCAGGTCTGGGGACCACCCAGCCTCCTATTCATGGGTACCAGGCATTCTTTAGGTGTAAAGCAGCCAAGGCATGAAGCTGATCATTCTCACCTACATCTATGGCCTAGATTAAGTGCCAGGTTGAGATACACCTGCCTTCCCACATTTGCCTTCATGGCTTGCACAAAGACAACCTGGTTTTATTTTAAGTAATCTAATTTATAATCCAATAAACAGCATTTCAGATCATGGGTTATTGTGCTGGACACCTAAACAGATGGTCAAATAATAATATCCTACTCCAGTCAGAATTATTTTATTGCTTGCAACTGCACAAATTTATGTTGCTGTTGTTGTTGATGTCATCAGCCATTACCCTCCTCCTCCTCCTTGTGATCACAATCAGCATCTTTTCTTTCATAAAACTTAATACTCAAGTACGGAGTTAACATTAGCTTTCTCCAACATAACCACAAAATTTGTTATCATTTCCAAGTTCATAACTGTTGCTTTTAAACATTATTTTATACAAAAGTCCGTGGTGCGTTCACAAACTGCCTCCATACCAAATTTCACATGCTTGGCTCTCATGATTCATTTCTGCCATCAAACCAAAAAAAAAAAAAAAAGTGACTGCTTTTTGCTTCACTAAAAACAATTAACATAACAGAGGTTACCACACATCATTTAAGGATCTATGTTAAGTGACACTAGTTTAGCTTCCATGTCATAAATTCATTTGTCTGCTAAGATATTACTACTGATTGTAGCAAGTCAGAAAGGACAAGATTTGGAATATTTGTGATATCTCCAATGACATGTCATAAATTCAGTAACAATCAATTACATAGTTCAATTTTTTTAAGCGACAAACTCACAAGCTCAGAAATCATAAAATTATATTGTTCTTTAATCCCTCCAGACTTTTTTTAAGGGAAATATGAAGGTCGTCCAGAAAGTAAAGACCACTTGCGCACAGTGTTTGTGCAGGTCAACAGCAGCATACCCAGCATATAGACCAGACTTAGCCCGAAATGATTTTCATTTTTTCTCATTGAAGGAATTTTTGGGTGGCAGATTTTTCTTTATTGCCAAACAGTCTTTGCTTTCTGGATGTCCCTCGTAACTAACCCTTTGATGCCAAACATTACCGGTTGGTAACATGCAATGTGATGCTCAAAGCACTTATGTTGTCTATTGCTAAATACGACTGCCCTTCAGCAGTTCTCATTTAAATTATCGTCTTCAGAGAAACTAAGCTGCGAATTTATTACTGCTGCCAAAGGGTTAATGACCAAGTAACCCCAAGTAAATACATATAAAAGAAAAATATTCCAGGAAAAGGTAAAGTCAGACCCCTGATACTGCTCTTTGGCCTTCCATTAGTTATCAGAACACAAGGATTCAAAAAAGAAAGTGGCTACAAACACACACAGACAACTGCAGAAGAACATATAGAGAACTATAAAATAAAATCTATTGCAACTGTCATTTTTGGTTCAAGCTGATACTATTACTGGGAATAAATCTAAAACTGGTGATGAACTGGGTGGGGGAGGGGGGTGGAGAGACAGAGACAGAATGTAGCACATGTTAGGTGCACAAGAAATGCAGACAAAAGTTTACTTGGAAAGCCTAACAAAAAACAGTGCAAGATGTAGAACAGAGTATACTATTAAAATCAGGCTTACGTTATCTGGTTGAATGGATGTGAAATGGATCACATACCCACACAATAATATCCAGCATCGAACTTCTATGATAATCCTAATGGACCTTCGAAGCTGACAAAATCTTACAGTTGAATACATACTGTTTTGTTTGCTCAGCTTATGACATACACCAGAATGACAGAAGGTGAAATTGGGGAAAGACAGAGAGATAAAGACAGAGAAAGAGAGAGAAAAAAGAGAAAAAAATTACAGAACAGACACTACCTGAGTGTCAAGATTGCGAAGTTCTCGCAGCAATTTTTCATTCTTAGACAGCAGGTGAAGCTGTGAACGATGTTCCCAACCAGCAAGGCCCAACTGTGAGAAAAGTAGCCGGCAGTGCTGAAACAGTGACTGTGATGGCTGATGAGGAAACGTTGTCATGCACCCCGCTAGCATTCTGGAATGAAGTTATGTAACACATGTACCAAATATGGGATGCTATGTTGTACTTATTGGTTTACTTGCAGTTCAACTAGCTGGTAGAACATGATACAGAGCACATGCAGAGGAACAATAACCTAGATGTCCTGTTAATGAAAGGGGATACATACCTGAACCTACTGGTCAAAGTCACTCAATAAATACAGGCAGCTGTTAGACATGGTTTTCCATAATAAACTGCTGCTCAACAAAATATTCAGCTATGTTTTTTATGTTATTTTTAAACTGAGTTTATGGATACACATAACATTCAAAGTGAAAGAAACAAGTACAAGAATCAGCAAAAAACAGATTTCACTAGTACCTGTATATTTGAAAAGTAATACTAACATGGTTTTAAGACTTCACAGGAAATAAAATATACAACTTAAAACAAAGCTAGAGACAAAAGTACTAGAAAACTGACTGACACAAACATTTCTATATGAACTACTGTGTACATATTCTATTATATCAGCTTGTTAATGTTTTCAGTTATAACACATAAGCAATGACATGTTATTAAGTCTCCCTGAATTTGACCAACTTTTTATCAAAACATATGTACAAACTTCAAGACTAGACAGTCAAAACTAAACCACATTTTCAGAGTTTGTAATATCACCTGGCCCACATTTTGGCATGTTATGAGCACTAAGAGACCATTTCTGATGTTCTACATAACAAAAGGATATGATAAAAGCAATGAATTTTCTAAATTAATCCCAGTACAAGCATGAGTAAAGTGCATGCAAACAGTGTAAGGGTATAAAATTATATTCAACTGCAGTCAGGAAATCAAATTCAATAACTGTCAGGAAATGGTAACATACAAGTACAATCAAACGCAAAAATGTAAAATTGTGACTCTACACAAGAATCCAAAAATGTAAATTTCGTACATGGTATCTGCTGAATGGCGTTGTAAGTATTCCTGCTCTGCATTTCGTTGGTTCAGTACCATAGTGATGGTGTCTTCCTCTACTTCCCTTGTCAGTGGTGGAGGTGGAGAAGCAGGAATGTTACGAGGGGTGTCCAGACTCTCCAAACATTCTGGACTTGTGTGACCCAGGTACTGAAGAAGCTGCAACAAACATAATTGTGAATGATGTTGGCAAGACACACAGTAAGCACCTTACAACTTAAAAAAAATATATATATATATATAAAATAAACTCAAACAGAAGTCAAAACTGGTAAACACAATGAAATAACAGTTTAAGAATGCAACTAACATGCCACAAACAATGGAGTAAAAGTCAGAACTTTCACATAAATTGCATGAAGCTGTAAGACTTAAATATCAGTAACACAAACGTCTCCACCATATGCAACAGCAAGTTTACATATCTCCACTGCACAACTTATTTATAGTCAACAGTGACACTCTGCAGGCATCTAAAGCTGGAATAAGAAGTCCATTTCATAGAATCACATTCACGCAGATGTTTACCTCCAGTTAGTCATTTCATGTAACATACATACATCATCCAAGTTGTCCATATCTTCAGCTCCATTATCACAGGTTGGAAGTACATCACGGGGGCGATGGCGCAATGTGTGTTGAGGAGGACAACTATGAAGTTCACCACCTACAAAGCTAGATGTCAACAAGGCCTCTTCTAATCTGGATGATACTGATATGCGTCTAGGCAAACCAGTAATTGCAGCTCCACGTTCTGGAAATAAAAAAATAACAAAAAAATCGATCACAATTCTTGTACATTTTTGCATACGATGCATACCTCAAAACATCCAAATTTAACATGAAGTAGCAGAAAGACCCCATGACAACTTAAATTCCAATGACAATGCAATTTGTGAAGCAAATAAATTCAATCCTGATAATATTACACATCTCAAGATAAAACTAAAGATCATACAGTATTTAATCAAATTAAATAACTTGGCAATTTGGCAATTTACGATGTGTCTCCTACATGTTTTGGCCTTACATGGCCACCCTCAGGGAGGTCTCAAAAGAACACAGCAATGGCAGATGGCTGATTATTGTTAACTGTGCAATTGTTGGATTAAATACTGTACAATCAATCCAGTGCACAAATCTGGAAAACATAAAATTAGAGATGTTACAGTCACCAATAACAGTAGAGCAATCCTAGAGTCAGATGCAACATACAAGAGGAACAAACAAATCTTACCACTTGACCAACTCAACTACAAGGATGGGCCGAAAAGTGTTGCCTCCTCTGTCACATTTTTTTAGAATAAGGAAAACTGCATAAAACGAGTTCAACACAGTCATGTGATATCTCCCCTCCAACACATATAGCCTTGAACCCACACCTATTCATAATTCCAGTTCAGTGCCAGTTGAAATAGAAGGCTGTGAGGACGTGTGTTTCAAACAACAAGCCATTATCGACTGTGGAAAAAATTCCTCCCATCGACGTTCATCGCCATATGCAGACAGTGTATGGAGATAAACGTGTTGATGTAAGCACAGACGTTGGGTATGGCATTTGAAGCAAGAAGTGGAGAAGGCAAGTTTGTGTGACAAAGCAACGTCAGGGAGGCCAGTGACTACAACAGGTAAGTCTCAACAAGAACATGCTGAAAATATGATTGGTATAGAAGTTGGAGAAGATTATGTGGAAAAGTGATTATGCGCAATTATAAATAGAAGTTAAAGGTACATTGATTCTTTCTGTTTCATTTACATATCTCCCTTCCTTTATTTTGTATTTAGCTGTAGGCAAAACTCTTCAGCTCCACCTTTGTAACGTCAGCTGCCCTGGAAATTTGCTCTAGGGTGTTAGGTGGTTAACAATATTAGGTGACAAAAACATACTCCCCATAATGTGGATAAAGCCACAGATGTTTTTTTACAGCAAAAATACCTGTTTCCTCTTCCATAAGTCGATGCGAGCATACAGAGTCCTCAGGACTGCAGTAGAGGATAGAAGCATCCCAAGATGCTTTCCCACTCAAGTCCCTTAAAATGATTCTCACTTGTGATGGGGCTGTTCTCAGTCCAGCTGTTACCCCACCACCAGGTACATCCAGAGCTGGCAGCTCAACCAGTGACACCAGAAGACTGTTGCTAAGTACGAACAGCTACCCAGAAAGAAAAGAAAATAGATTTGTAACAGTCACTGATCCTACTGACACTACTACTGATGCAACCATACCCATACAGTAACTGTAAAAATGAAAGCAGCAAAAGTAAAATTGAATACAGAACACCAGACAAAGTGCAAAGAAAAAATTGGTGGAATTAAGTAATCAGCAATATGGACACGTGTTCTGGATGAATGACAAAATGATTTTGAAACTGCAAATACAGGTGATGAACATATAATCGCTGGCAAGACCAAGGACATTGTGAACAGACTAAGAGGAGGATTATATATATATATATAGAGGAAGGAAAGAGTGGACCCAAACATAAAAAGTGCCATTATGGAAGAAGGGAGGAAAATGGACAAGGCTTACATAATATGAGCTACTATAATGAAAATACCAATGGAAGAAGATCATTATAACAATGTGATGAAACAGCAAAGAACAGTTAGTTTATGTAAACCCATGCAAATGTTCTCCTTTAGTAAATTCAAAACTGCTGAGAAAACTACCAAAGTAATGAAGTGGTTTCAGAAATATCTTAAACCACAATGCAGAGGCAAAACCTGTAGCAACTGGTGCCAATCTAAGCTGATGCCAAACTTGGTACTTGCACCAACAATTCACCATCCCTGCCCTAACCTGTATATTTGGAGCAGAAAAAACTTCAGCACTCAGCTCATCTGCCGAGAGACCAGGCACATCATCATGTTCCACAACCATAGATGATAATCGGGCAGCTCCAATTCCCATGGGAAAGTGACCAAGGTGGTTCACCAGATGCATCATCACCTGTAATAAACAAATTGAACACAACACAGGTGCAAAGTCATGCAAATTAAACACACCACAGCTGAACAGCTGTACAACAACTCAGATCACAAAATACTCAACACAACTGTTATTTCTGCTCTGCAAATGCATGTACACTTCTGTTCAACTAATATATTCAACATGCAAAAACATACTATCTTTCCATATAACTATGATAAACCTGACAGCACATTACACAAAGGCACATTACTTATGGTAGTTTCTAGTACATAATGGAACAGAACTAATCACAGCCATTATTACAGAAGGCATCTAGAAGAAAACAAGTGCACTCTACATTATGGCAAACACAGTACAAGTTAAAAGTGTTATATAATTTCAAAACTATGGCACAAAAAAAGCAAATGAGTTATATGATAAAAAAAATACACACATGTGGGCATGATAAAAGTAGGGCAGTAAAGGTAATGCTGCCCATGCCAAAGCATCACACCATGAAGACATATTTGGGACTAGAAGGTAAAGCACCATGCATTCTTTACCTCAGCACTAAACAGAGGTGCAAAATAATTTCACACCTGTGCTACTTTAGGCACCAGAAAGATCCCCCATTATCCACTAGCTAGGAGGCTTTGTAGTCCCCAGAACTGTGGAGAAAGCCTGTGATTCAGTTATGACAGAAGGAGGGTCTACTGTACATAATCATTTAATTCACAGCAGATCCATTAAACTAGTTAGGCCAATTACAATATAACTGACACTTGTCGTAAAATCCTTACAGAAGTGCATTTGTATGATAAATTTCCTACTCACAAAGAAAATGATATATCACAAATTCTTTTCAACTTTGCTTTAGAATATTCCATTATGAAGAGAGACAAGAAAATGGGGAGGGAATAGGACAGCTGTGCCGATGTTAAATTACTCAGCAAAAACATTACCACAATACAGCATCATACAGAAAGACTATGACTCCCTAGATACTAGCACAGAAGTTGGTCTAGGCAGAAACACAAAGAAAATTAAGTATACGTTTATGTCTCATCAACATAATGCATACCAGAATCATAATACAAACAAAGCTAACAAATCCTTTAAAAAGTGGCAGAGTTCTGAATACTTGCAAAAAAGGCTGTAACTTAAAATTAGATTCACGAATAAGTTGACAGCAATTTAAATTCAGGGAATGCATATCACCAATGAGTTCTCAAACATTTGTCTTCCCATATGCTATTTATGAATGGGAATGTTAAAATTCACAAAACCATAATTTTAACAATGATTTTACACAAACATTGTTCACACTGAAGGAAAAATGTATACTGAGTGTGTCTGAGAATAGGATGCTAAACAGAATATTGGGAAACCGACAAGGAAGTGGGAAAGGGAAGAAGGAAGAGGATGACAGAGAACATTTCACAACTCTTTACCGAACATTTTTAAGGCATTCAAATATACAAAGGCAAGATAGGAGAAGCATGTATCACATGTGGGAGATTAGAACTGCAAACAGAATTTTTGCCAGAAATAACAAAGGGGCAAGATCTTTTTGAAGACCTAACCATAGATGCAAGGAAAATATTAATATGGATCTTGAAAAGAAATAGAGTTACGTGGTGTTGACTGCACTAATCTGGCTGAGGGCAGGCACCAGTTGCAGATTCCCGTGAACATGAACTTTCAGGCTCCATAAAAGTGGTCAATTTCTTGCATATCTATGCATCTATTACCTTCTCAAAACAGATCCTCCAAATAAAAAAGTAAAAAAAATTGAATTCACATTTAAGCTAATATGTTTAACTGTCAGCATGTCTGATGCCCCAAACCAAGCAGGTGTATCAAGTACAAGTTATATAACATACCATTCTGGCAGCCATTTGGACAGACTGGCTCGAGTGATGATGGTGGGATGGTGATCCACCTTCTGCGACCATTGCTGATGACCGACGACCAACAGGTGGGGTAGCACCTTCCTTCAGATCATCCAGCAGGATGTTGGGATCAAAGTCTTGAACTAAGTCTGCTTGAAACAAACTACCAGTTGAGCCACCATCATATGGCCCAGTGGTACCCCCTCGCAACTGATTTAGAACCTGGAAAACAACAAAATGGATACTCTTAAAAAAACTGGAAGTGCGTAACATCTAGAATTAAACCCACTAATTTTATGTACTGAAAGCAAGCAATGTGAGATGACTGGCAAATGTAATAGGTCTGCTCTCAGTAAAACATTTTGAATTAATTGAAAATTATATACTATATTAGAACAATTCCCTAACATGTGATATCTAAACCAAATACACCCACAAATCTGAGAGTCAGGGAATTAAGATCGCTACTAATGCTCCCATATCAGCAAAATTCTGTCATTCTACTGGGGTACAAAAAGCACTTATTCACTGCCTGTCACTTTGCTAATGGATGGTAGATTTCTCTAAACCAAAAGAGGCCATTCAAAATTTCTTTCAAGTTGGGCCTTAAAACTCAAAATGAAAAAGTGGATGGTAAGAAAGAAAACTGTTAAAAAAGAATGACAAGCACTGCTGCTAGCAGCTGTTATGTTGGACTTTATTACCTTGAATACTGTAAGCAGAAGGCAAGAACCATTGCATGATGCAAGCAAACAATCTGCAGGCATTTTCATGCACCACTCTCCAAGACAAAACATAAGAGATGTCAGTAGGTTCTTGTCTTGCTCTGATGTTGTAACATTACTTTGTGGCATCAAGTGTGCTAATGTCAGTGCTAATACCTGCAAATATAAGAACATGCAAATGAGTATAAAGTAACTCAGTACTAGAGACATATATCTCTGGCATCCAGCAATTAAAACATGATCAATGAAAGGTAATTTAAATATAGCTATTACAAAACAAAAAATTCTTGGGATACTCATGATGGAACAGACACAGTATGTGTTTCATGTTCAGCACCATGGTGCCATCTTCATGTGTTGTACTTCACACACTATTGCTGTAATGCAATTTTCCTATCCCATAGGGACCACTGTAGCACAGTGGTTAAGGTACTGTTCTACGAATCAGAAGGTCGCTGGTTCGATCCCAGCTGGTGTCAGTGGATTTTTCACTGACATAAAATCCTTCCGATTGCACTATGGCCCTGGGGTCGACTTAGCCTCTAACAGAAATGAGTACCAGGAGTATTTCCTGGGGGTAAAGGCGGCCAGTGCGTAAGGCTGACAACCTACCACCGTCCTGTGCCGTTGTTACAAAATCTGGGAACATTACCTTCCTGGAACCCTCTGGGCCCCTCCGGGTCTGTAACGGGACTGCTTTACCTTTTTTACCTATCCCATAGTACAGAATTATTCTTAAAAAACACACACACACACAGCAGTTCTTGGTTTCCTGGCATACGGAATCATGAAAGTGGTTCATATGTCATGACACACCATTGATTAAAAGTTACATATGTAGTGGGTTCCCACATCAACTTCAATTGCACATGACAGTACAGTTATCACAGTGTTGAATATAGTTGAGGTAAACCACTTGTTGTGTAAGTCCAATATCCTATGGTGGTATTAAATCTACTAGCTGTTCAATGCAAATGCTATGAGGATGCTGCAGTTCATATCCTTCTGATGGTGATATATGATAGACAATATATGATTAAGGACATATGTTCAGTAATGTACCTGCCCTCCCCTGCCTTTCTGCTTATGGCGTGTTATTTAATTTGTATTTTATGATGCACAGAGCTGTGTATAATTGTGCTCATGGTGCTGAAACATGAAGAAACTGAAGTGGGTGTTCCAATGCGAACATCCACAAAAATGTGTCACTGTAACTGAGATGTACAACAACACTTTAATACTAATATTAATAATACATGATGCTAAATACATAATTATGTACATATGATTCATCTCATTCAATGGCTGCTTCTCAATTTCTTTTTACATCATCCTCTCAGCTTTGTTTGTACTTTGTTTACAGATTGCTCTATGGCAATTCTCTGACCTTTATTATCATTCTTATTTATCTCTTCTTAGGTTATCAAAACAGTGGCATACCAACCCCTTCAGTTTACGTATACATCACCAAAATAGATTACAGAAGATAAACTATTTACATTTATAGTCTGCTACAAGGTACTGGTACAGCACTCAACTGCAAGTCCTGACCTAACAAGAATTCCAAGCCAGAATCCTGTCTATAATTTTCAGTTGATCCACCCAGGATATAGGTTAGAGACATTACCAGTAAATTCCTATGCTTGGAAGTGATCAATATTCTTACCACCTTAAAAATAAAGTTCCTTCTGTTCCTTACCTCAATGATCCGTGGTGGTATCTCAGGGTACTGACCTATGAGTCGATCAGCATGGTCACACAACAGCAGCAGGATGTCTGATGCCACTTGCCCAACAGTTCTGTTGTTGAACTGTGTCAAAGCAACACAATTAATTTTGTCAATAATTAACACATTAAGATGAATAAACTGAAAAAATGTCTGCACATCCCATTCAACAAATGTACACACAGCCTCTCTCAAGTTTTATTACTATGTGGAAAAACTGTCACATTAAATTATTTAACTGACAGTCAGTATTACCTTATCCCCAGACAGCCCCTTTTACCCAGTGGACAGAACACATGTTGTGTCCACACCAAGTATGACAGGGTAAAAATGAGAAAAATTCCTGCCCCTCTCAGGAATTAATCCCAGGTTGTCCAACCCATTGCCAACTACTTAACTCAGCTATCCTATTTAAGTTAAAAGGGACTATTTGTCACAAAATGTTGTTTTCCCCCTCTCCAGATCACATGACCACCATTAATTTGTTAAATGCAATAAGTAACTTAATGTTCTTGAAAGTAAAGACTCTGCAATGACTGGCATGAACATTGTTTATTTTGAACATCATGTCACTCAGAAGAGTTATGGAAACCATCAAATCCAGTCCACCCTAGAAAAAACCCTTTTTGCAAATAAAGCAGCCAAACCATGAAGCTGGCAGCTTTATATAGTGCAGTGGCCCAAAAATGTTATCATTCCTTAAATGCTTCCAGTATTTGTGAACCACAATTTCAGGTCACTGATCCAGCACTAAGGTCAAGATGCTTACAGCTTTACCTTCACAAAAATCTGGTTTCATAAACCTTTACATGGTCTGTACATGACAGCTCAGTTAAAAATACTCTCCCTCCTACTCTGAAATTATATGACGTTTGAGGAAATCAGCTACCTCACACTGTATCACATAGCTGACACTAATTGTTAATGGCCTTTCAACAGCAGAACTTACATGTTAGTACACGGATATACTAACAGGTCTTTTAAATATTCTTCCAAGGATTCTGTATTTTCCAAAACTTATAACTGATGCTCATTTATCAAAATAAGCAACTGCATCTCAGTCTTACAAACAATAAAGATCATAAAATGTCACCTCACAGAATTACACTTGTTACACATTACGGTGTGATAAATTAACCTTTCGTTATACAATTACAATCCAACCAATAAAAATAAAAAATACAAAAAGAACAATTTGTCCATTTACAGCTGGAAATGTAACGTAACTTTAACCCTTTGCTCATTCAATTATTTATAATGTGTGATATTACCAGAGGCCATTTCATTTCAGTATCCTACTGCATTGAGGAACAAAGGGTTAAAAACACTAAATAACCTCAAAATTACTGACAATTTAAGCAGAGACAACAACATAACAAAGATTCACTAAACATTCTGAATATAATAATGGACCACATTTATGGCCATATATATATCAATGTTTACTGATGCGTTACATGAATACACATTCTGGTAATTCTTTCAATAAACAGATAACATGGAATGGACAGCAAGGTTGTATTTAGCAGCAATGGAACTGGGAATTTTACATCTTCCTTGCATGAAGTGCACAAAATAAATGCCACACATCACTGAATGAGAAATATAAACGATCACTAATGGAGAATAGACCAAGGAACTAGTAGGCGTTAGTCATGGCCTTAATTTAAGGTGTATGGTGACATTTGCTTGGAAAGCCTGAGTAAAACAAAACAAAAAAAAACTCATCAAGAAAAGTCTGTAATAACACAGATCTAAAACAGATATGTCTCCAATATCACTACGCTAATCCCTGAGTGTAACACATACCTTCAATATGGAATTAAGTGCTGCAAGATTTTAATAGCAAAGTTCACAGTTATAAAGAAAACTAGTGGCATCCTATTTCATCAGTGTCACTCTGAGCACCTGCTTCATTATGTACAATTTTCTGATTCCTTGACATCTAACTTCATACCATTATGATATTCAGACACATTTCAAGTCATGCTACAAAGTTTCACCAAAAATAAATCATAAAACACAAAAAATTACATTACAAAGTGCACCATAAAACAATATGATTAACATTCGTAGAAGACCTGTAGACAAAAAGAAATTGCAGTCACCAAACAAACTTGAAGAGAAGAGTACAAGACAGTACAGTACCTTTACTGCCACAGATGAGTACAGTTAACAAATTAGCAGACAGAGGAAGCTTGCTGCATATAAGTTACCAAGGCCAACATTTACTGATAAAAGATGAAATACTATCCAAATAAAATGTCACGGATATTATTTAATGCCTAAAAAATAAACTTCTGTATAACAAAAATCTTCATACTCCCGAATGCTAGTGAGAAATAATGCAATTACATTTATGCACACTATAACCCCAAAAGAACTCAATACCAAAAAAAAAAATAAAAATCTGAATTTGAAATAAGTTTAGCTCTGAATTCAGTGTACAAATTACAAGGCAAAACAAAGTTATTTCTCACATCGAAAGGTACAAATGGACCAATCTGTGATGGACAAAAGTTACTGAAATTTCCATCTACAAATTTCTTCTGGAACTTCTGCTAACACATCTCACTCTTTTCATAAACCTTTACTTTTATGAATGTGGAGACATAACAAAATAGGAGCACAGTGATGAACTTTTGTCAAACGCTAAAGTTTGAGGCCCAAAAGCTCTGGTGCACATTATAATACCTTTTCTTTTCCTAGCCTCTCACAAAGATAAAGTTTAATACAGGTGGGGAATGTAGAACACATGTGCAGCTCAGAATGCACACTAATACATATATCCATCTGTCACTGACCATCATCCTGCCAATGGGAGAAATGGATTCATAACTCAAAAGAGATTTCTTCACAATTTTCAAGGCAGACAGAGACCAGGAAGTCTGAATAAACCATGACTGAAGATATAAACTACAAATAACTTATATCATGTCAGTAACTTTAAAGTTTTCTCCCTCAAAACAAAGTTCTTTAAATAATGACTACCAAATGTTCTCAGTGTAAAATACTTTCTCCTTCAATACCTGTCTTTCACTTACTCAAAACTGTTACCAACACAGCTGTACAAAACAACACACAGTCTCCCTGCAAAATTACACATAAAGCAATGCCACAAAAGCAAAGTACATATATAAAAATGCATTACTACCTTACTCTCAGTTGCTCTGTTTGTGTAGCCAGGCTGAGAATAACTTTGCTGGATCCGAAATAAAGAAATAAAATCCAATAACAAATCACAATTAAAAGGATAAACAAGAATACAATTAAGAAATAAATGTATTTTGAGTTTAACAAATATAATGTTAACAGCAATACATGAAAATAATAATAGTAATAATAAAAGGATGTCACCCTGGAAGTAAAAGTTGCAAGGATCAGTTAACAATATCAAAGGCAATATATGAGGACTGCAGGAGAAGAAACAAGAACTTAAGTATAGCCTGGATTAATTACCAGAAAGCATTTCATAGCGTTCCACATAGTTGGGTGGAAAAGTCAATAGAACTGGTAGGAGTGAACAGTAAAATTGTTAGATTTTGTAAACTGTCTATGGAGAAATGGAACACAAGGCTTATTTTGAAAACAAAACA
>Ga0123354_10002021_pt1 | contig 26112 bp, 20 predicted proteins | sample TergutLab28metaG_2_FD_97872 | JGI IMG/M metagenome (GOLD analysis project Ga0123354, IMG submission 97872) | Labiotermes labralis P4 segment gut microbial communities from Petit-Saut dam, French Guiana - Lab288 P4 | ecosystem: Host-associated > Arthropoda: Insects > Digestive system > Gut ...
TGTGTGTGTGTGGGGGGGGGGCACCTTTGTGACAAACCTTCAGATAATCATTCATTCATTCATACCTTTCTCTTCTTCTTTCTCATTATCATGCACACTCAAGATGACTGGCTTGGCATCTTTTGACATATCTCGGACCATAATTTGAGCATCAAGCCATGCCAGTTCAGCATCTTTTCCTTTCTTTAGTTCAAGTGCAGAAACAAGAGCATCAGTCAGTCTGACCTACCAGAATACCAACATACCAGAACATAAGTACACAGACCACAATAAGAGTAAAGTAGCATAAAAATGAGCATTAAGAACAGCTGATTTACACTGACAGGCAACTTTTGTTGATTATATTCGTATTGTGCATAACTTGATTAAACTAACAAGCACTGTGATTTATGTCTGTTCACAACTTCCAGTAGAACAGTTTGATTTTAAATTTCCTCAATACATTCTCAGTGTTCTCTAACACCGGCACAATAGTGACTGTAAACATAGAAAAAAAGTTGCATGTAGAATCTGTTGGAATATTTCTGGTAAATGTTAAAACTGTCATTGAACATCCCTAAGTGTGTCATGCTATTGTGACTCCCTTATGAGTACATAATGTAGACCACCAAAATGCACCTCTGTTAAATTTAATTTAACTTTTCACAATATATTCTACATGTACATGTTGCAAACCCAAAGGATCATCTTCAGGAAGACAAGTCGAACAAGTACAGCTACAGTATATTACATGTATATATATGTCTATACATATGATACACCAGGGTGTACCATATGTACAGACATATATTATACCATTCCTATACTTGTTACAACTGTCATCCTGCAGATAAGCCTTCGGGTTTGAAATGTGCACGTAGAAGATATTGTGAAAAGTCAAATTACATTTAAAAGAGGTTCATTTTGTTGGACTATATTATGTGATTACATCACAATGCAGGGTATAAATAAAATATAATCCATTATGAGTCTTGGGTACCATCATTTCACTAGCTCATATGTTGAGCCTTAGATATTTAACCTTTAGACGCCTAATGTCAACTATAGTGGTCGTACCGGACCGCTAACCTCTAAAGTTGCATTTTATATATTTATTCAAAAAATATAGGTACTGAATATTTTAAACATGGTATATACTCTCCATTTTTTTCTCTTCAAAATGCAGTTCGTTTCATAATTCTAATATATTTGGTTCCTGTATTATTCACATTTTATATACAGTGTGTGCTAAAATTAAAAAAATAATTCCGGCACCAAAAGGTTAATAAAAACACTTATGAGCATATAAGCAATATGAGATCCCTTATGCCTTTTCATTTAATATGTGCTTTGTGAATGCAAATGAGCATACTTGTGAACTGAATATGACATTCCACAATATCATTTAATTTACTATATTTATTAGAGATGCTTGCAGATAAACCTTCCAGTGATAACATGGTCAGATGAAAATTTTGGTAGAGATGCCTCTCAGAAGAAAAGCTGCAAGCATCAGAGGTGGATGGAATCAGCAAAGCATTATGCCCCATGGTGGGCTTTATCATTGCAGTACTGAAATTTACAGGAATGCAGTCCGAACAGTTAAAATCAAAAGAGACATCAGCTTCTGCCAACCTGACATGTGATCACAAGTTGTATTTTTTCTGTCTTTTAACAAATCTATATTCATGATGATACAATGGTTTGTCTTAGTACCTGATAGATGTGCGTCTCAGTGGTTGCATCCACCACTTCACCACGAGATGGAGCAAACACACGACCCCACTGGCGGCAGTGGTTCAGCATAGCGTGTGTACTGTCTGGTGTTCCTCGCACAAGAATCAGCCTCCGAGGTCGCAGCTGTCCCAAGATTTTCTGCAGAGACTCACCATCTGAACGACCTTCAAAGTCTATGTACTGCACTTGGGCCATCACACGCACCGTCTTCACGACTGAGATACATTTGGTTGGTAGTTCTGTGATGTCAGCTGCTAGAAAAATGTTCCATTTTCCATTCCAGTTTTCTCTCATTTGAAATTGACTATGTTAGAAGTACAGAAATAACTCTGATTGGGTCATTCTAATTCATTCTACACTACCATCCAATCATTTGACATTATACGCTCTGAATTACTGACAGTTCATGAAGTCAACTACAGACAAGTGAGATATGACATCATCACAGCAGTGTTGCTGAATACTGAATTCCTCTGGTGCATGATGCTGTGTTGTTCGACACACAATCGCGCAAGAAAACCTAAATCTTCAATGACAAACATATGAATAGATTTTAAAAACTTACTGGCAATTTCTTCCTCCTTCAAATCAACATTTTCTTTGTTGTCTTCAGCTTCTGGGTTGGAATCTATCATTTTGTAATCTTCTGGCCTGAAAATGGTATTAATGTATAACATTTTACAAAATCTGGTATGATAAGACTTGCTGGGAAAAAATGTAATATGCTGGTCAAGAAGATTCAAGATTAGTAACAAACGAAATAACTCCATGGTGCAGGGAAGTAATTACATAGCAATAAAATTAATGCTCAGTTCACCAAAAAATTCTCTGCTTCAAAGATTGCTTTCTACATTTCAAAAAAGCCCTCCAATTGATCCTATTCTGGGCCAACTGAATGCAGTTTACAACCCATTTCTCTAAAATTCATTTCAATATTATCCCAAGCAATCTCAACTCTTATAATAACCATAACAATAATGACAACAATGATAACAGCAATTAAAATTACAAATTAAACATTACATAAATATCAGACCTTTAGGCAAAGCATCATACACCCAGGGTTGCTTAGTATGGCTGCCTGAGAGTCTACCTCTCCTAACAATCATACATTATTCATACCTTATAATTTCTCCATACTCATCAAATTTCACTTTCTCTTCAAAAAATGGAAACATGGGATACTGTTTCTTGTTGCTTTTAAAGAAACCAGTCTGCACCTTTGTTTCTGTTTTAACTAAAAGGTCATGTTTGCCCTTGGCCACTGCACTCAGAGAATCCATTTCATCCTCAGACTCATCACTCATATCTACATCTTCACTGTAAAGGAAACACATGTAGTTACGGAAACAATTCCAAATACAGATAGGTGATGTACAAATATGTGGTAATGGTATAATCACACCGTATGGCCTATTATGTTACCATACACTCCTGTAGCAATTGCTCAAGATATGTACTTGCAAATGGTATGGTGGGATTAAACAAGAACAAGAAAAGAAAACTGAATGTGGCCTGTTTCACATCACATTACAGTCAAACATCTATCAGGAACTCTGAAAAACACAGCTAAAAGTGACTTGCGAAGTTCAAACAGGCTTAATCCTTTGGCCCAGTGTGATGTGCAGCAAACCAGAAAATAATAGAAGACTGCATAACAAACTCCATGAAAGACCAGGAGCTGTATCACTCGTTTACCATTTGGAGCATTACACAGTATGACAGCTACACCTGACATAGGTGCCAAGGGGTTAACAAGCCAACAAGCATTCAGCTGCTTTTATTACTAGCAGACTAAGCCTTAATATACACAATAATTATCTTATTACATTGAAATACTGAAATTACTTTCTATTACAATAAAGTAAGCAGTAAAGCTGTCCCTGGGCATGATTATCCCCATTCACGCTGTATCCACCATCCCATGCAGAAAATTAAAGACAGTTTTGTTTGTGTTTACACTACAATGAACAGACATTTATTTACTCTTCTAATGCAAGACTCTATTAAAATACAACTTATAAGCTTTGCTCATCACTGTTATTACATACACACACACACACACACAGATGTTTCATTTGCTAGCAACAGCACTACAATCGAGCATGATCAATTGTATATATACCACTAAAACAAAGGGAAATCTTATAATGTGTGCTGTGTACGAACAAGGTACACTTATCAGTGTTTGCTTCAACTCAGCCAACGTTAACATTCATTGACTGAAAATCTAGAAGCAATAACAGTGTGAATGTGCCAGACCTTTAATGTTATGCAAAATGTTACCTGCCACCAGCTAGCTGTGGCTGAGACAATCTCAGGGATCACAGGGGTGTGTTCACTGAGTTAGTGTTGTTAAAAAAATGTATAATAAACAACAACACAATTAAACTCAGATTCTAGAAGTGGGTGTTTATTATTTTCAAAGTCACAGTTGTACAGAGAACAGCACAGATTTTTTATGTCGTAACACTGTCTCCCAGCCACACCTCTATACAACCTCCCCAACATACCAATCTCTCCCTGATGCTTCTGCATAATTTCCTCACTTCTCTCTCTCTTTTTTTTTTATGGCGGTGTTAAAGTCTTCGCCTTCCCTTATTGGTTGGGCCCTGAACGCTGGGTTCTACGTTCTCTCTAAATGCTAGGAAGAACTGTTTTGGAAATCAATGCTCCCCCTGCCACAGGGTTTCTTTGACAGGGTGAGGGACTCAAACCTTTGGCCACAGACACACACACACACACACACACTTTGTTATTATATATATATATATATATATTTTCCCAAAAAGTTTCCCAGGCTGGACTCGAACCAGGCCTTACTATGAATGTCTTGTTGTACCACATTACCAATCTTGTTTCATGTGCTGCTGTCCAACATGCTAGTGTGCCCATCAGATCCAGCTCATATTTTGAATTACTGTTTTTCGATATGAAATTTTTTGTACAATATCAAAAAGCAGACTGGCTTTCAACCCACATGTGAACTGTGACATTTTTATTTTCCCATGCCATTACATTAATTATACAATTTATGATGTCTGCGTCATCAAATGGTGTATTAAACTACAGAACAAGCCCATCTCTACCACACAAGACTTCCATCAGCTATATACAAACTTTCAACTCTCCCACACATCCTGATCCTCTTAAATCCCACCACTATTATTTACTCACTTTTTCTCTTGACTCTTTTCTTTGTTTTCTCTTTCCTTCCGTTGGTATTCTTCTAGCTCAGCCCCCTCCAGTCTTACACGTCGGCGTATCTCAAGATTCAAGGGAACTTTCCCACCATTTTCAATTAACTGGCGAGCCAGTGTCCCAGGTGATGTCCTACATATTAAAACATAATTTATAAAATATGCTGTATTGCAAAGCCTAAATTTTCCTAATTTCAACACAACCTCACAACACAGAATTTCACCATATCTACTTATCATTACATTGAGATATGCAATAATGTTGTAGTAGGTCAAAATTAGTTCATTAGTTTGTATTTGTATTTGTATTTATTATCTTTCCTCAGATCCTCATAAGATTACAAAATCCACGGATATGGAAATAGTCAATTATCCTTAATAATAATCTAATTAGTTAATTATTCATTGTTACAGACAGAACAGTTCTACTGCATATGGAAACATGTAAAGGATGTAACATTCCATAAACTACACATATGACAATAACAATGACTCATTTTAATATATCCCCCAATCATTGTGACAGCCAGTATTAAATGTGGATCTGTAAACATATTTGAATGCCATGTTACCTGTTGGTGATGATAATACTGTTGTGTGGATTTGAACTCCACTGTAAGAATAACTCCCTAGAAAATCCACATTCCATGTCTGGTGTACTTGCCAGCACAACCTGGAAACAAACAGCTATAGCAATAAACAAATATCAACAGTAAGGGATTGAAATGAATGTGACCAATATGCAGTACAAAGATTCTTCTGAACTAAATTACAAAGCTGGCTTCATACTTGTTGATTTAATTTGTACTATTCTTCATCATCCAGTGATATGTGGGCTGAGACACAGAATATCAACATACTGGCACATTATTTAGACCATTCAAAATGCCCGCATACAATTAATTCAAATATATAAAAATAAATCGCTCAAAAGTCATCACAAAACTTCAGTATAGGTTTTCTGTTACCATCCACTAAGTAAACTATTTAAGCTTTAACATTTATAGTTGTCACAATCACTAGACAAGCCAATCAACTTTAAAAAAAAAAAAAAAAATTACTATCTTGTGGGATGTAACACTACAGTACAGCAATGTTTCACAGCAGTGTGAGGCTTCTGCTCAGCTCCATGTGGCTCACTCTTTTACAGTGAAGATGGATGCAGTATGCTCCTCTGAAACATCGGCATATTGATACCAGGCTATATAGCATCACATATCACAGAAGGCAATACTCTACACAATCAATGCCATGAGAACTTCAAATCTGACAATACAGTTGTTCAAATTATGCAAAACTGTGACATTTCCCACACTTCATGTGGAACAGAAACTTGGGGTCATGTGGTGGACTCCACTTTGGAAGAAAGTATTTCTTTTGATGGGAGGGATGGTGTCCTGGCATAAGTGTATTCAATGGAGAACAAATTTCTATACCAACATAATGACCATCAGAAAAAGGTTGTGCCCAGTGCTTATGATATTTTTATGTTTGATTTTCAGATCAAAAATAATGTCAGCCAGTAGATCATTAACTGACCAGCTGAAGATGCAACGACAGCCCAATTCTCAACAGTAGTATACAGAATGATGCATATGTTGGGTAGGAATCAGTGTCCATTGCATCTGAGATTAAAGAGCTAATTTACGACATGATGAAAATACCTTTGGGCTCGGAACCCTGCTTAGTTCTGCTATGCTATGACACAGCTGCAGATGTTTGAACTGGAATGGATTGTTCCTTGCTCCTTCAAATGTCCTCATTAGCTTGTCACTCATCCACTCAATCTGAAAGGGGTGCAGATCATTACTACTAAAAACCTATTTATTTATTTATTACATTGTTCACTTATACCTTCATTTATTATTTACACATTCATTCATTTATTCCTTTGTTCCTTCCTTCCTCCACTCATTCCATCATCCATTTGTTAATTCATTCAGTTGTTTATTCTTCATTCATCTAAATTAATTATTTTTTATTTGTTTATTCATGTGTCTAACTACTCATCCATTCATTTGTAAGTTTATTTGTTTGTTTGTTTGTTCACTGAATGATGCTGTCAGTAGCTCAGACTACATGTGCCAAACAGTTGATGATTAGAAAATAATGAACTGGAACAAATGTCAAAGGAAGTGGCTGTGCCTAATTTTAGGTACTACCTCAGCATCTGTCTGCAGAGACTGTGGGAAAAAATCAGATAAAATAGCCACTCTCTGAGCCAACAACTGAACCTGAGACACTTCAAATAACAAGCAGAAGTATTACACATTCCACCACAACATTCAGTGAAATGTTCCAAGCCAAATATCAAGTAGCTATAAATGCCTGGACAATACCTTATGATAGGATATTAGTGCATACTTTCACTTTATGCTTTTTATGCCTTCTTAAACACACAATGAAATTATTTTGATGTACAAGATGATCCTAAATTATACTACCACTTTTTGGTGCATTCATCCCTACTGATGGCATATTCATAGCATAAAACTTGGAGAGCACACAAAAATTATAGTGGAAAAATGGTTTGAAGTTGTTCATTTGAGAAGTTTAAAATGTCTGCCATTAATACCCATACATAATTTACCCATGCTAAACAATGGAAATGCCCTGTGCTCATTATTCTAGGACACATCATAAAGCTGTTTACATGACCCATTACCCCAAGTACTTGTCACATGCAATGTACAGCACATAAAATTTAAAGATGTGAGATTAACAAGTACATTGCTGCCTATGTACCTGTGTAAAAGAGAGGGGATACAACAGAATTCACAATAACTGTTCCATGATGGAAGATTTTCCCTCATTACAATTTATTTCTGTAGTTCCAGTTTCATTATTTTAATGTTGTATTACAATCACTAAAGAGTCTAAATGCAGATTTTGCTGTATTCTATGTGAATAACTACCTGTGACTTTGCAAACTCCACAACATTGTAGCTCACATTATTGAGTAGCGCCAGTGAATATGCTAGGAGACCTGAGTCCTTGTTGCGCCACAGTTGATCCAACATATGTGCCAACTCTAGAACACGTCCCGCTGTATCCACTGTCACCAATACATTTCCATTGTTCCTCAGTGTCTGCAGAATATTGGCTGCAATTCACAATGCCATCAAACACTAACATACTAATTTCAGCATGTGGACAAAAAAATATGCAGTTATGGACCAGTGCCCTAAAGTTGTTGGTGAATGTATGCCAATATAATACTGCCACATTTAGCCCTTTCCATGCTCAGTTTTGTTTTAGGTTAAAACCACCTGCCTTTGTTTGAGTACATCTGTAATTTTGCCACTGAAGTTTAACATAATATACCAAACGATGACATTGCAAATTGCTTCTAACACTGTAGAAATCTTGACATTGAGAGATCATCCACTATATGTAAAACATTAATATATAAACCCTTTTGGTGCAATAAGCTAATATATTTGACGTTCAGGTGACCGTGCATCATGATAAATTCTTATAATAAAACCAACTAGATGCACTAATTTCTCAAATTTATTTTTGGAATAAAACTCTAAATGTTTCAGACAGTACCTCCGTCCATCATCATGAGTTTTTCACTGTACTCACAGCAATGGTATGTGTCATACAGGTGACCAGGATCAGGATGGAGCCAGTTCCGTCCTGATCCTGCTCACAAGCAGTCAGCAAACCTGTATGGCATATGCCATTGCTGTGAGTACAGTGAAAAACTCCTGATACAGGACGGAGGAACCGTTTGAAACATGAAGAGTTTCATTTCAAAAAAAGATTTGAGAAATTAGTGCATCTAGTTGGTTTTATTGTACTAAAGCAAATAGATCTACCCCATTTCTTATTACTGTTACATGTAAGAGAGGATTTATTGCATAGCATCAAATTTATCCCTTTAATGCAACAGTTGGAGATGCCCCACAACTTTCAGAAGTCGGTAGGTGCTGTCATCTGTGAGGAAAAGCTACTCATAAAAGATAGAAAGGGAGAGAAGATAAAAAACTTCATAAAGTAGCCAATACTATGTTTTGTTATATCAGAACCAGTTTTTGCAACCAATAACTAAACAGTTCTTTGCGAACTTCTTAGAAGCTATTCCATCTATCATGCACAAAATGCTTTTTTTTTGCCTCTTCTGTATTTTTTTAAAATATATTTCATCATTTACCTCTCCACACAACAAATACACAGGAAAATTTCTGTCAGACAGGGAAAGTAACTTCTAAAGACATTGGAAAGGCACTCATAAATGCAAAAATTTTGTTTTCATTGTTTGGTGGAGAACTGTCAACATTTTTGGTATCAGCTTAAAACTGAATTAAGCAACAAGTAATTTTGCAAGCCATACACAAGAAACACAAATTATAGCAGTGGCCTAGTTACAAGGCAATAGCAAGAAATTCATTCTTGCTGTACAACTGTGCCTTTAACCACTCCATCTTGCGTTAGTTCTTGTCACTAATGTCAGATAAAAAAAAACAGTCCTATGTCTTCAAGAACACTGCTATGTATGGAATGTATGCCATCCAGTAACTGAAATAATAACTTTGTGTGTACTGCACTACCATGACTGTATTTATCATGGATTTTACACAAGTTCTGTGAGACTTTTTATACAGAAAAGAGTGACCACAATAAAAGAAAATAGCAGACAAGAAATGCTTAAATTATAAAATGACTGTGAAGGAGTGATACTGCAATCTAAAATACACGTTAGCAATTTTAACATAATTGTTATTGTGCTGGTTTAATACAACTCAGCATGTGACAATCATAGGGTTAATTCCGAAAGAATGAAAAGCACAGTACAATGTCTGGAATGGTAAGAAACACTGTAGCAGAAGCACCACAGTCTGTGAAACTAACATGTATGGAAACTACAAAGATAATACAAACTCATGAGTTTTTCATCACGTGCCCTTCTCCTTGCTTGCTGGTAAGTGGCATTAAAAGCATCCGTAATGAGCAGAGAAGGCCTCTGCAGCCGCTCTAGTTCACAACCATTCAAATGACGTTCCTTTTTGTGATTGAAATCAACAGCATATACTATATCCTCTTCTCCAACCTTCACTATCTTCCAAATGGTGCCACCTATCATATGGCCAGCTGGCAGGGGAGTGATTGTCAGACCATAACCCTTCCCTGAAAGCAAGCCAAATACACATTATCTGTAACAATTTCTGACATTAACATAACTAAATATGTCTTGGAAATGAAAGCCTCAGCCAAACTAGAAATTTGCATGTAAACAAACTGTTCCTACATGCAGTTTGCCTAACTTTCCAAATGTTGAAATGACAGAAACAGAATGAACAGATACACAGAAGGAGTACTGTGCTCACCAAAAATGCCAACCTTCAAAATGTATGTGGGGAAAATGGTAATCAATACTTCTGACAGGGCCATGTTACAACATGGTTTCAATACAACATAAGCTCACAATATGGACTACAGAGACCACATTACAACAAAGTTTAGGTACGCAAGATTTGAGGTTCTCATGTTGGCGGTGCTGACGACTTAGGAATATAACACCCAAAACAGAAGTATTAAAAAAAGTCTAAATATATGTTAATTTTTATAAAGAAACTGCCTATACCATAAAACAACATGCAAAACATTTCTCTCTATCACATGGCAGGATGTACCTTTCATTGGAACACTCTGATTGTACTTCAATTGGATAATCTTGTCAAATGCAGCATCAACATCATCCAGTGTGAACAGTTCAAATTCCTCCATATTGTGTCTTGACTGGAACAGAAAAAGTGCTTCCCCTTACTTTCATGATAAGACGACTAAGTGAGCTATCTCCATTCCAAATATGAGTATAATAAAAAATCCTTCCTCATTACAGTAATTTAAAATGCCAGTGGATGTGAGTCAGTGCAATCCCCCATGTAAAACACAGGGGTAATTTGAATTCTAACTGTAATTCAAAGTAATTTCATTAGTGTGATCAAAATAAGAATGGTTGGGCAGCATGATATAACATGCATGGGAGAAAGAACAAATTAGTATAAAATTACAGTCAAGAGACCCTAAAGGTAAAACACAATTTGGGAGACCTAAGAATAGATGGAAGGATACTGTTTAAATGGATTTTAACAGCATGTGTTAGGTTGTGAACTGGATTCATGTAACTCAATATATTGCCCAGCAACAGGATTTATGAACAGTGAAATAAACTTCCTAGTTCCACAAAAAGCAGGGAATTTTCTGGCTAGCTTAGCAACTATCAGATTCTCAAGAAACATGCTACTCCACTTAATCATATAGAACTGATGTTTACCACTGTTAATATCAACTGCTTCACTTTCAATAACAAGTAGGTAAAGTCTCTGATGAAAATCATATAATTCAAAATTACTCGTACTGTTCATTAACAAGCACCTCATATTAATAATGCTTTACCATGTACGTGCAGCGCTGCCTCATTTAACCCTTAAACGACCTCTCTGAATATGCAAGTGCATAAACAACACCACTAGAAATTCTTAGTATATATTTAGGCAACAAGGCAATTTACAGCATTTTTAAGACATGCTGCATAATCTTTGTTTTATTTTCCACAAACCATGCAGTAAAATGTAAGTACCAGCCCAGTTGTTTGAGGTTAATGCTTAACCAAATTTTCACAAAGGAAGAAGTTATGTTACCCATAATGTTCCTGTTACATAAACACCAGACATCATAAATATTCTCTATATTATTATGGCAAAACTTCTTGGATGACAAACGAAAACAGAAACACAGACATTAAGAAAAGGTTGTGAGGAGAAGTGTAGTGCCTCCATCTTGAGGGTCAAGCAGATGGTGCCCACAAAACATCACTAACTACATTTTACAACAAGATGCAGCATAGCATTCCAGAAGACTTGAATCTCGAAATCAATATCCCATGAACTAAAAAGACAGTCTTGAGTTTCTCACAGTCTCCTTACCCTGAATCATTTCTATAATGACACTATTTTGGTTACCCACTACTTGAGAAAGAACTACTAACATGACTACCAAAGATGTACTGTAAGAAGATCTAAGCTCACCTCAAACTCATGTAACACATGTAACTCCTTGACACACATCTTAATTTGGGTTTCTCTTATAGTTAGAAAAACATATGCCCCCTTACTTGCAAGGTGTTTTGAGTGTTGCATTACTTACTAGGAGATATGTGTGGCAATGTTATATGAAACACTTTTTCCTCATATTTAGACAAACTTTTATACCATACTTATATATTTATATATATCACAAGAGTTTTTTCTTAATTCAGTACCTCAAAAATGGATCAATCACTGTATAATCGCACACAAAGTTAAACATGTTCTATATAGGTATTTACCTGAAGGGGAGATGGTTATCTTGCATGCAGGTAACCTTCTGTTCAGGTACATATGACATTTCTCTAACATATCAGCTAGATTACACTATTTAAGATTTCATACATATAAATAATACAACAAATCTTTGTGAAGAGTGGTCACACATGACGTTATGTTACACACACTGAATAGATATGTGTACGTTTCAGTATTGGAATGTTGTTGCACAAATTAAATAACATGAAGTATTACTGTCCAAACTAACCTGATACAGATCATACATGAACATCTGTCCCATCTTGTATACTGGTATGGTCGCATATATTGGGCAATTGAGTCCACACTTGCCAACAAGATAAGGTAAAGCACCCAGGTGCAATGGGTCAGGATAGGACAGTAAGACAGCATCAATCTGATGTACAAATCTGCAAGACATGACAAAATCAGGATGTTTACATCCACCCACCCACAATATAAAATTCACATTCTACAACCAGAAGTATAAACTTTTATCTTCTTTAAGTTTGCAGTCTTCTGTGCTCTGATTATTTGTGAACTGGTTAAAATCATTCTGAAGGAACCTGCTACCCTCCTCTTCTACCACATTGAAGATGCAAGCAGCAGGTTCCTCTGAAACAGTGGTAATTCAAATTACCAAACCATACAGTTACTAACAATGCATACCTTCTTAATTCCTTCATAAATTCTTGATCAAAATTTTCATTCCATCCACAGTCTAACAATATACGAAAATCATCCACCTGAAGAAGGTAGCATGGTGGAGATTCATCCATGGCACCAGAAATGGCATGGAGTTTAATAATTGAAGTCATGGTGCCTGAAAATACCAGCCAAGTTTAAATAACACACATTCAAAATTTAAAAAACAATGAATACAGATCATGGGACTTTAATCGTTGATGAGGACACCCAAGCTGCAACATGTAATGCTGAACTGTCCCTAGAAAGGGCAATGAGCAATACTGAACAGTCCATTTAGAAACTGTCAAACCTATAAAGCTCCTTACAGACAGCCGAATTTCATTTAATCTCTTCCGTTTCATGCAAGCAACGTTTTTACTAAATCCAACCAAATACCAATTCAGAGGTAAAGTCCGAACTGAGGACTGGGCCTGCAAAAGAATGTTGGTTTCTCAAGCTCATCACATATTTTGGTCCCGTCAACAAGATTACTCGACTGATGGGTGATCCAGGAAACCAAAGGTGTAAGCGAAAACTTTACGCAGTGCCACTATATTCACCGCACATACTACAATGTCAGCCCCAGGATCGAACTCCGACATCGGTGCTGAGAAGCTGGACTCTATAGCCATAGAGATGCAATAAGACAACGTGGGATGCAAAATAGCAAAACCAATATCTCAAGAACACTGAAAAAGTAGCTTAAATTAACATAACATTAGCTGTAAATTAGGATACTTCACTGTTCAGCAATTATCCCTTCAATTTTTAATAACGTCGTAACCCACCCCAACACCTGGAAATGCCACCATTATGCCGTATCAATGTCACAAAATTTGTACGCGAAATTCACCAAGTCCATATGTTTACATTAAAAACACATGCGCTTTCAACGATAATTACAAAAATAAACAACGAAAACATAACCTATACTCCCGCCACCAACGAAATTGGGTATGAAGTACAGCGTCGTTACATTTGGTGCAGTCTAACATTAAGTTTCTTCAAAGGCTAAATATGTACTGTCCCACAACAAGTAAAAGGACTCAACAAAGAACATAAATATAGCGATTACATGATGTTCGACAGTATGCAAATCAAACATGTGCGAGATCCCACCCAGTACGCGTGTCTACGCAATATTCAGCTGAAATCGAACTAACCTCTTATAAATACGCTGTTTCAAGCCTGACAAAATTTTACACGTTCAAGTAATTCATAAATACAATGGAGCTTTTATGAATATATGGTATATATTTTGAAAGGCGCCTGTACAAGCTAACAGTGTCAACGAGCAGCCATTGCCTACATATCAACCTTCTGTGCGTTAGAGCATGGCGACCAACAGTATGACCAAGAAATTCTCTACAGAGCGATCCGCATATTTGAACTTCCGTGTATAGATGTCAAGTCCAAATCAGTCACTGGCTTGTCAATATACCACAGTTTGAGTGTTGCGTTTTCGAATTTAGAATGTTCCTGTAATAAAGGCCGTAACGTTGATTCGAAAGCGTTCCTCAACTAAACTATGAATACATCGCAGGATATAAGACTAAATATTCAGACAAGGGTGTACATTTAGATCCTCGTACCACAATAATTGTTACATTGTTCATACGAGTTGCTTTTTTTCTAGAAATAATGGTGATCGAAAAGCAATAAAAAAAAGCTACCGTACATTTTCCATCACATCATAATTTAGACCCAACGTCATTCCTGGCCCCGTGTACTAAGTCTCTACCATACTTATCTCCCTTACACGAAATAAAGGTAGTCCGACGGGTATCACACCAATGTAATACTGCTACATTACATTAATGTAGATGTGAATCTAGCGCCACTGTTTGGGAAGGTGTGTCGTATTTTCTGCCTTCTACTCCTATTCAACGTCTGCAATACAATGACGCTGCTGTCCACATACTGATCGTTACTCCAAGAGTATTGCTTGTACCTTAATCGGATGGCTAGGGGATCACTTCCACTGCGCGCAGCTTGCATTAGAAGCATACTGATACCGCCCGGAAAAGTTTCTATTACTTCCCACTGGTTATCATTTGTTGGGTGTTCAGTGTATATTAGGCCTAACATTCCAACATATTCAGTTCCCATCATACAGAACACAACAAAAATTTGTTTCACATGACAAAATGAACTCTCCCTTACACCACAGGACTGTACTTCGGCCCAATGTCGTTTTCATTGTAATACATTGATTACTGGTCATAATATCTAATGGTCTGATTTCAAACTGCAAAATCATTATCAAGGTACAATTCGTTGAATAAAATCATTCAATAATCATGCACCCACTACCAACAGTTTAAATCACGATACAAAAGTATTTACACCTAGATTAAAACGGTATCTACTATCTCAGGCTACCTACCTTGAAAAACTTACCTCAATTACAAATTCTCAATTATTATTAAAATAAAAGAAGCAAGAATGATATCCTTTTGCTTAAAACTACAAACACCTATTTATTGCATATTAGAGACAAATACTGTGTTTAATCATGACATGTTATTTAAAGCACCTATAGCCTGTAAATTAAATGTTGCATTCTCTCTGCTTCACTTGATTGTTACAACCATGAGATATTTCACTTGTGCAAAGCATCCAAACAGCCTCTAGGGCCCAACCAGCTTCCTATCCAATGCATCCTGGAGGTGAAGCAGCTATGGTGTGACAGCGTCCACTGACCTCCATCTAGAGCTGAGTTTAGGAATACAAAGAGCTATACCTCCACTCACCTTCATGGTGTAGTAGTCAAACATACAGCAAACTTTACCTGTTACACCTTAATTTTTTTGTATCTTGTTCTTCCCATGGATAAAAGAAGAAAGTAAAACAATCCCATGCCCAGCATCACACACCATCATATACTTTACACACTACACATAAGGATATATTTAGTATGAAAGGAAAATTATGCAAGTTCTAAAACACCAACCACCCAGCAGGGCTTCTCTGTTATGAGTAAAGAATGAAGGCCAATGAGTATAAAAATCTCACTTTACTCATTCACTTTAACTCTCACAGCCCTTTTGTATTCCTACACAGATGTAGAATATTAAATCTGCATAGTATATATTACAAAGTACACAATTTAGATCTGTAGCATGTTGTAGAGCTATGTCTTGTAAGGTGTGTCAATATCTAGGTTGGTGCACACAAATAACAACACCACAGTCTTGTGGACATATATCAGATGAGTATGTCTTTGTCTGACTACTGAATTCAGCCAAAGTTGTTGGCCACTGCCACCAAAAGGAGTATGAAACTGAATGGAGTAATATTAATAATATTTATAACATTATATACTTAAAGGTACTATAAATTCATCTTTAAAAGAAAAGACCCAAATTTCAAACAGTTTGTGTGTTAACTCAGGCTCTTTAGCATATACTACAAATTATATGCATTAATTTCTTTGCAAAAGTTCAATAAAGCATAACAGCCATGGCAGTAATAACTATGTGCACTCAGATGTTACTGTGAGAGAAAATGCTGCTCCATGTCTGAAAGAACAATATATTTTGAATCATTTAATGTACTTGAGAGTTGGTAGTTTCAACAGCTAAGCATCTCAATTTAATAAGTTACAAATGATTTTGATGATTAACAGTATATTGCAAAAATATGAGCATTTATTAGTGCTATGTGTCCAAGATGGTATCTACATCACTGAATTACAAACATCAAGTGTATTAACTGCTGGAAGTCACATGAATCAGTGTTAGTGCATTTCTCAGTTTTATCATTTTTTATTTTTTTAAGTAAATGTTATTTTAAGCTCTTTTGAACTATTCTGTGTTCCAAACTGAATGTGGTAAGTGGAGATTTAAGTGAAATACCATATTTACCCAAATATAAGATGACCGTGCATACAAGGAAACCCCCCCTCTCCACCATCTTTTATTGTCATGAAAATGCTGTAAAGAACATGTTTAACTTTTTGCACACTCAGAAGAAAATTAAGAATTTTTCAGATTACGATTTAGAAAAAAACTGTCATCTTATGTTTGGGTAAACATAGTACTTACTATTATGGGACAGGATGGGACGGGGGGGGATTAAGGTTAGAGTCAAGTATGCAAAATTGTTGTTAATAAATAAATACAAAATTGGTCAGGAGTCAAAGGTATATACTGAATAAATAACAACAAATAAATGCAAGTAAGTTAGAGTCTGCTTACTAAGACATTCTTAATCATTTATCTGTAGTTGACATGGAATGTACACCATGTGTTTTTTGCATGAAAAGTGAAAACACATTTACAATACTCACACTGCACAGTGTTTTTCACAAGAGCATCCATCATTTTCATATTACATATAAAACATCAAACATTACTGTTCACAGTATGCAAGCCTAAGGCAATAACAGAGTCAACATGCCAGAATTTCCAACCTACTTTCAGTGTAAATAAAAAAAAGTTCTGTGTACTTCACACACCCAGCTCTTGCTAAGACAGCATGCCATCATGAAGACAGCAACAGGCATAAATGATACATCAGCTAGAAGAAATAATATTCCATACAGTTGAATGATGGACAGAACATAAAGACAGAATCTATCTTGTTCCTCCCCCCCCTCCCCCCCCATTGTCGTGATTTCACGATCATGCTCAGACACACCACATTTGGTAGGACTCCTCCGAATGGGTGATCAGCCTGACAGACCTCACAATACACAACAGAGCCAACATACCAATATCCATGTCCCAGTAAGATTCAAACCCACCACAGCAACTGAGCAGCCACAGACCCATGCCTTAGATCTTGTGGCCACTGGGAGAGTCTACCTTGTATTCCTAGTTAATCCTATACAGGGCACACATAGTTATTCAGAGGAAATGCACTACTTATGGAGTAGATTTAAATATTGTTCTATTCCTAAATCCCTTCATCAGTCACACATCCAGTTTTTTTTAAGTGAATTATGCAATGGAAATCCATAGTAATCAATTTGTGACATTTTGTCACACTTGTGTTAAAATTCTGTCTTTAACTTTTGAAATAACTTCAGGATGACAAAAGGCATTTATTACATCCTGCAGTCTCTTAACATGCTCGCCAGCAGCACATTCTGAAGAAAAACCCTCCACATCCTGTGAAGAAAACGATTTCTGTTTTTCTGTCAGTAAATTCCTGAACTCTGAAGATGAATACTTGGGTACAGCACTTATAACATCTTTGTACCTGTGAAGAACTTCTTCTTGAGCCAACTTATTTGATGCAGATGTGTGTCCATGAATACACAGATCAGATTTTCCATCAAGTCTTGGTCTCTTCTCATTCCCAGTGTAACCACTCTCACTGCCAGCATCTACATCCAATTTTGTGCTGCATTCTTCAGTCTGCTGACACTTCTCTCGACAGATTTCTACCTGTTGTCCTGTGACAGCAAGTGAATCATTTACCAGCTCTACCTGCAATATCAACACATTTATAAGAACTGCATGCTTCACTGTCATGCATTTTGCAAACGTAAAAAGAGAAATGTATATTATCTATACCCACGTCACTGTTTTAATTTCATGTATTTATGTCATTAAGTGACAAGCTATTTCTTGGCTCCATTTTCACCACAATCCTAACACAACAATGAACTGCAATGGAATATTATCTTGAATGGTTAATATGTAAGAACTTGGAGGCAGATGCCACAGCGTACTTCAAAAAACTATCTTAGAATTTTTCTGGACAGAGTGAGGAAAACCTTAGCAAACCTCAGCAAGCAGGCAGTATCCAGGCCAAGATTTCAACCACACATTCTAACCACATACCAGTTCTTACATCCACTCCAGTGTTGACCAGGGTTCTTTCCTTGGGAATGATCACAATATGAAACTCAGCATTACTGCCACTGAGTGGTAATGTTTAGAATGCAGGACACTTTACCTCCATGCCACCAGTTACCAACATGTCATAGTGCTCAACACTAAGGAAACCTTGTACCTTACTTCCCAAACAGAGTCCTGAACTTCTACTGGTAGTCCAACTTGTTTGGTACTTAACCAATTTCAATCAGACACACTTCTGAATGAAACATTTGACAGCTCCTGATTTTAGCTGCTAAAAATATTCTTTTAACATTTTTTTTCCATCTGCAAAATTTTTACAAAGTACAAAATCATGAACAAAATTATGTCCAGAGCTATAACTACTACAGTATCCAATTTATCATCAGTTTCAGTCAGATGCAAAGCCATCGCAAGGTTTCAACACAGAATAGTAGGTGAAGCTGATTGTTTACAGCCCATTTTCCCCCTACACTATGACCTACCATGGTTCAAATCACACTGTCACAGTACAGTTCTTTGCTCCTCTGCAGGTCTGAAAAATGTTAATAGCCACACAGCAATGTTAACTTGAAATAGACTACAAGAAATTTTCAGCCAAACACATTCTTTCGTTCCTTAAAGTGAATGAGCATTAGTCCCACACACCTTACCTTTCTGTATTTCCCAGTAAATGAGTCACAAAGATCTAATTAAGTGACTGGGCGGGCCAGGACCCTTGACTTATCACTTTTTCACCAAAAGTTTTAGTCAACACTGTACACATACTTGGTCAAGGTAAACCATGCTAGGTTCCTAATTCAGCACCAGTATCACCATGTTTCTGCCTCCCCCTCCTGTCACTCAACAGTGATACCACTGCACAAAACTATGCAAATGTTCTGTAAGTTGATACACAAAACGTGCTGTAAAACCTCCTGTGACATTTCTTCCACAACTCACACTTAAGTGCCATATACAAAACACAATGCATTCCTATATGCATACATGTAAGCAGGTCTCAGTCAGCACAGGATTTATGGTTATTTTTCTGTGTGGAAGTGATTGGCCTGAAAACCTCAGATTTCAAAGATGTTCTCACCATAAACAGGTGACAGGGTAAGAGCTAGCCAGCCATAACATAATTCACATTACTTTACCTACCTTCCCTATATGCAATAAACTATAACAAAACTTACTTCACTGGGGTTGAGCAGTTGATGCAGTTTACACTCAGGCAGATCCTTACAAACTTGGGATACAAAGAACCTGACAAGGGATTCTTCCAGCCTACTTTCATCATCTGATAACTGAAATAATAAAATCCTCTAATTGAGAATGTCAAATACCAGGGTTAAAGAAACTGCTTCATGTCTTCAACTTACAAATGCAGCACAGAAATACCACTCTACAATCCAGTTCTCAAATACCCTGCATCATTAGAATGAAGTAACGGAATACACACACACAGCTTAATGCAATCCACATTTTAAAAAAATCTTCATTACACTAAAAAATTTCTTTACTTTCTAAAAGCACTTATTTAACTTCATCTCCAAATGACAATGTTTTGAATTAGGGTAGACTGTGAGTATGGAAACATGGTTACTTAAGAATTACCACATTTAACCTAATGCTAAAAATAATACTATCATTTTTCCAAAGAAACCTCTGAATTTCTAATCTCCCCCCATCAGAAAATGGGTTATGCTGGGAAAAAGACCTTTAAGAATGCAATTTCTGTTGAAAGTTTGTACCATTTGGTCCTATTTCTTACTTTTATCTTAATATACACACTCCCCATGTATGACTGTTAGTGTGACTACGCAAAATACACCAACAGCCTCTCTACCATATTGATCAACAGGTCAGGTTCAGAGGCACATGTTGGTTACATAATGAGGAGTTAACACACACACCTACAGGATATGTTATGGTGCAACTAAACATTTACAATGAGTATTCTCAACACCATCAATAATTTTTTTCCTACCATTTGCCTCAACTGAACTGGCTCATGATAGGGAGCAATGGCAGGTTTCTGTGAAAATGGTGATGAATATGAGGTTCAACATAAGCAAGAAATCTCTTGAACATCTAAGCAACTATCTTCTTTTCAAGGAAAACTCTGTGCCACGCAGTTCTTTATACACATACACACTATGATTACCAGTGGGATCCATGAATTGATGCTCACTGCTACACCAACATTTTCAACATAATGCCACCAATGATGTGGTACAAAAAGCACATCACCAGGTTTCAGGGTCACCACATAAGCTTCTTGCAGCTCTGCAAACACAATACAATACTGAGTAACTGACTGGTGATGTTCATTCCAGTTCAGCTTTCCACTAAAATGTCACCTTTTCCAAACATTTGAATACAGTGGTTTGCATTCACATTTCATATACAAGAGGACACAGATTAAAACCTTGGCCTAAGTATGCTAGCAGTATTCCCCACGCTTGTAGATATAACAATTGCACGGTCATGACTCAACTGCTATAAGGTCTGTGAAGATCGGGTGCAATGTGTATGGCATTAACGTACAAAAGATGTTTAATGCTGCGCATGTCATGCCATGCCATGCCATGGCTTAGGCAGACAGTCATGGCCTCTCACAGCATAAGCCCAGACTTAATCCCAGGGAGTCCATGAGGAATTTGTGGTGGACAAAGTGGCACTTGAACAGTGTTTTCCCTAGTACTCCAATTTTCACCTGTCAGTATCATTCCACCCATGCTCCATACTATTCATTTACTTATTGCCAGTACTACACAATCTCAGTAATTCACAGCATCATTAACTAGCATACTTAAATCCAAGTCTTTAATGAAATACAATGTAGCACCACCAAAAAATAAACATATGTTGCAACTCTGTCATTTATTATGCAGTACATCACACAACAGAGTGGCAATCATGATCACACAACTATAAGAAACAAAATAAATTCTTGAAATTCCAGACGGGGTTTGGAACAATCACCAACAGAAATCACTTTAATTATTAACCAACAAATGCACTATATAAAATTTCACATGAAAACACTTAAAATCGCTCCGACATGTTTCGATCCTAAGATCATCCTCAGGGAGCTGCATTGTTCCTTGCTAAAGTCATTTTAAAAACATTCACAAAATAATTCCATTATATTAACAGAGTGTTGTGGCAGCATATCGTGTTGTGTAACAGTACGTTCTTAGGAATTCATCTGGCTATGGTGTGAGTCATGTGTTATGATGCACACCATAGCCAGACGAATTCCTAACAACGTACTGTTACACAACATGATATGCTGCCATAATACCCTGTTAATATAATGGAATTATTTTGTAAATGTTTTTAAAATTACTTTAGCAAGGAACAACGTAGCTCCCTGATGATGACCTTGGGATTGAAACATGTCAGAGTGATTTTAAGTGTTTTAATGTGAAATTTTATATAGTGCATTTGTTGGTTAACAATTAAAGTGATTCTACGAAATGCACGGTGCAACAATGAGGACACCATCAGAAATGTTTGAGCCTTGGTGTCAATCATGCTCAGGGCTAGTATAAGTAGCAAACACTCTCCTGACACTTCTGCATTAAACTTAAACTGCTGTGTACAGTTTCCCCACACACGATATACTATACACTAAACCTCACACTTCATACCTACTGATTTCACTGCATGTGTTATTGGCAACAAGGCTACAAAACACAAGTGAAATCTGCTAACCCCCTGACAAGATCCACTTGTCCACAGTCCAACAGAATGTTTTAAACAAACACTGTTAATGTTTTGATGCTGCACAAATTTTGGAAATAAAGAGACCATTTCATCCAACAAATTTCACAATAAAAAAAGTAATCATTTGTCACATATGTTCCTCCTACATGTTTCAACTCCTACACAGTCATCAACAAGGAGGTACAAAAAAGGCATACATGTAAAGCAAATTCTGTGAAAGATGTGTGTGTAGAGTTAATACACAATATCGCTAATTAAAACTATTAAAAACATTGAAAGTATAAATCAATTAACAGCTTTGTTAAAAATCTAAACAATATTTTATCTTCCATTGCCAACAAACAGCTCTGTCAATTTTTGTCACCATCATTCAAAGGGAATATCCTGAAAAGAAAAGAATTTGCTGTACTTGTAAGCCTTTGTATATAACTCTCACAAAGGAATGTAAGTCACAAAAAATTATTTATTACTGACTGTCCTATCTGTTGGATCAAATACTGCACAATCCTTCTACTGTATGGAAAATAGCTACATTCAAAAGACCATATTCATTACTAATTCCTAATACAGCTGAAGCAAGGCTAAAAATGTAATTTTCATTGATTAACTTGTTCAAGCATGTGGAAGATGACATCTCTGAAGTCCTAATATGTGACATTGTTTTTAATGAGCTGCTGCAGTATTTACATCCATACGTGAGGGAATAAATTAGAAAGATGAAAACCAAAAATTCTAGTTATGTAAAATAATAGTTACCATTTGCTATATTTGGGTCTGGACTGTAGAAATTTAAGTTGCTGTATATACTTGATTCTTCATAGGGAATTCGAGTCGGCAAAAGTGATGAGGTTTTATCAGAGGGGAATAAAATCCACTGTTTCCTGAAATCAGCACAATATAACAATCTTTGATGTATCCACATGATTATACAACTATCTGCTAACTATGATGAATGTGGTACAAAAATTAGAAGTCTACATTAACACAGTGCCACAATTTTGAAAGTGTGTTAAAATTATATCTTTCTACTTGCAACCAAAATTAACATATTCAACACTCATGCTAACAGCAGGATTCAACAAACATTCCATTCTCCCATTATACCACATTCAAATTAATATAGTTCCAGTGACTTATGTCACTGTAGGGTAATAATAATGTCATTACTGGAGAAAAAATTATCACAAAAAAACAATCACAATGCTTGGAAACAATTAAAAAAAAACAAATACAAACCCACACGATTAGCACTAACGTACCTACCATATACCTGCGCTACCAGGTTACAGCCATATGTATCCAAATGACATGGAGTGTGTGCACCATCATTTCCAATCCATATGGTTGAGTCCAATCCTCCTCTCTCTGGGAAACCAAAGTGCTTCCATGTCACAGTCTGTTATGAGATACACAAACTGATTCACTCATTTTAAAACTTGAGGGTTGTTTGACCACGCATCTTCCTCATGAAATAAAGTGAAATGCCAACTTGATGCAACTAGGTAATTTTATTGATGCATTCCTAGCTCGACATGTTTCAGGTACATACACCCATCATCAGGAGCATTAGATGTTCAGTTGCACCATATGGTTTTCTGCACCAAGTTTTTGGATGGGTGGTGGTCTTGAGAGCCGCTGTGTAGGTCGTGTGTATGGTGCGGATGGTGTTGTGCGACGCATAGCACCATCTGCACCGTACACACGACCTACACAGCGGCTCTCAAGACCACCACCCATCCAAAAACTCGGTGCAGAAAACCGTATGCTGCAACTCAACATCTAATGCTCCTGATGATGGACGTATGTACCCGAAACATGTCAAGCTAGGAATGCATCAATAAAATTACCTAGTTGCATCAAGTTGGCATTTCACTTTATTTCATTTTAAAACATTACCATGCTTACAATAAAAAAACATGTTGTAATGCATTTTGTCTCTTTTTAAGTATATACTGATCATTAAATGATTTCAATAGTGTATATAAAAAATGACAGAATGATCACGACCAATAACTTGGGAAGGATGTACAGAGAAGGCATCATAGTTTCCTTTATGGAAGGCTGATGTATTAGCTGTGTGAATAAAGAACTGAATTGAAGAAACCCATAAAAAATGTTGGTTACATTAACAGACTGCTGTCTGAAATCAGATAAAATCTAAAAATAAGCTTTTGTACACATGCTTTAAATTTTCTAAGTTCAAAATACAAAGTGATGCAAGCACACATCTTGCACTGTTAATTAGAATCATTCATAGTTTTTCTGTATTTGTCCATATGTGACTTTTTCCTGCCTTCCATTCATCACAATTACTATGTGTTACATATCTGTTAAACGAAGACACCATTTTGGATCTTATGGCAACAGTCTTTAATACAGGCAAGAATGAGGTGGCTGATGATGAAGTCAAATTAAAGGTGTGTTACAAGTATTGAATCTTCAGCTTACATCACAAACTTTTTGTAGTTAAAAAGCACTGCTCTAACATCAGACAACTGAACATTATGTACCTTTAGAAGGCTATGTTGGTCAGGAAACCACTCATTCATGTACTTATAGTCAAAGTACATCCACCTACTGGAACTGTCTCCAGATGTGTTTTCTTCTTTCCTTGCATCATTCGTTTCCAACTTGACAAACTCTGTCATAGTTAAATATTTTTTTTTACATAAACCTTCCCATTGTGGAACCTACAAACAAGAGAACACAATGCTTCCCCAAACAATAACAATTAATAAGTGGCTGTATTAACTCTATCTGTCACAGATATATAGGGTGTGATACATTATGCTAGCAGAAGAACACAAATTGCAAGTATATGGAAACTGTGTGCTAGGAATTAACGAACAGGCTATTTGAAACTCATCTCTGGCACAGAGTTTTCATAACGATGTTTCTCTGCATGTGACAAAGTAAGAGAATAGTTTCAGGAAAAACGAAGTTAATTACAGAGAAACAAGAACAATTTCCTATTCTGATCCACTGAATGAAGTTCCAAGTACCTGGAACATTAACAAATTAATCTGCAGTAAGGATTTTTTAAATGATCATAATGGATGTAAGTTGCCATTCTTGAGCTACTTAAACCTGATTTTTTTAACATAAAAAATATATATATATATACAATCAGGTGGCAGTACCAATGTTGGATGCTCAGAGATTTTGAGGGTGTACTGACCAATGATGGATCACACTTTACTTCGGTATGTCAGAATTAAAATTTATTTAGAATTCATAGTCTCTACAACAGTGGCACTCAGGATTCCATGGGTGACTTCCAGGGATTTAGCAAGTGCACTTCCCTTATGAGGAAACCAGTTAAAACAATTTGTATAGTTTTTAATTTCATTTTTTATTTTCCTCCCCATCTTTGTATATGTGCTGGGTTATTTTCAGTGCAAATCAATAATAATAAAATTCTGTTCTTCACAGTGTGCATAAATATTTTATTTGCTCAATAAATTATGTTGTAAAAATTTTATTTCACTTTCGCATTAAAAAAGTATACATCTACTGTATTTGAGTCCTGTGAAAACTCCGTTGCCTTTTTTTCTGGGGGGGGGGGGGTTGGTTTCCTCTCCACGAAATAAAACCTCCAGGCCCCGCCCTGTTGGGATAAAAATTATTTTTTTTCTTGTATTTCCTCGGGAACAA
>Ga0123354_10002023_pt1 | contig 26102 bp, 13 predicted proteins | sample TergutLab28metaG_2_FD_97872 | JGI IMG/M metagenome (GOLD analysis project Ga0123354, IMG submission 97872) | Labiotermes labralis P4 segment gut microbial communities from Petit-Saut dam, French Guiana - Lab288 P4 | ecosystem: Host-associated > Arthropoda: Insects > Digestive system > Gut ...
GACATATACCTCTTTCTGTGTATGTAGTACTAGACTCCTGATGATGGGCAGAAAACCTGTCTGAAACATGTAGAGTTCTATTCCAAAAATAAATTTCAGAAATTAATGCATCTTGTTGGTTTTATTATAAGAATATATCACAATGCACGGTCCTCTAAATGTCAAAGACAGATTTTGGTTTAACAATACGTTTTAGTTTACTAATATTCTATTCAATCCTACTCTATTCCTATGCCTGTTAACTGTAAAATCAAAGATATGTACAGAAGTTTTGTTTTTTTAGTTACATTTTTAGTATTATTATATTATCTCCCAATTGAGGCATGTTCTGTAAGATATTTTTCTATATTTCAAGTTCATGTTATGTTTTGTATGTGCATCACATGCCTGTAAATAGCCTAATCCGTGATATGTTCAGACATTACCAATGTGTTCCTTACTTTCAAAATATCATTCGTTTACACGGTATATGCATACATGTAGTGTAATTGAAGGCTATAAGAAAAGGACGGTCTTCCCAGCATCAATTTTCATGAAATTCACAAATGATCAACAGCATTATGTGCTAGTTTGTTGAACCGAACTTTACCCAAATCCAATGATGAATATGGAAGACACAGATAGAAATTCATATATGCATCTAAGTAAAGTATGGCTTTCACTGTATTGATTTTCACTAAACTCACAGACAATCAACAGCTTTAAGTGAAGAGCTCTTATACTCTATTTAACCCAGATTGGTCAAGGAGTAAGGAAATATGGATAACAAGTTTGTTTGTGCTCTTAAATATGACTTTCACAAGGCTGATTGTCATAAAAATTATGTTTGCTTTGTAACGTCGTATGAAGAACGTCTATACTGAATTTCACAAAAATTTGGCACATGGTTTAGCCACAGACAGACTGACATATGGACGTACTCGGCATTTATGGCTTCTTTTTTTAACTCTAAAGAACGCCTGCCAACCAGTTAAGGTAAGAGTACTTTCTTTTCCTCCTCCCCTTCTTTCATCACTTCATCTTTCCTGCCATAGTAACCTGAAAGTGTCAATCGTCTTATGTATATTTGTGACTTGTTTCATATTCAACTGTCTTGTGACAAATGTTGGATCTGTGAAATGTATGGTATGTAATGTAATGTAGTCTAGCCCAGTATACCTAATATAGCATTTAGCTTTGATTAACATGATCCACATTTATCCATTTAACAGTATTTGTAGGGCAGAAAATATTCTAAGGAACACAACAATTAGCCCAGTGATGATACACAGTTTATGCTCCAATTACTGTGCAGGATGGAGTAGTAAGTATATTTACAGTATCCTGCAATGTGTTCGCGTATTACAAGGCACAGTGTTTGGTAACATGGAGGAATTAAAGACCATACAGTGAGTAGAGGCCAGCATTCAAGGGTTGAGGTTAGGATGAATATACTTATGACTTACCACTAGCTCTTGTTAGTGCAGTTGTGAATTAGTCTAAGGTGTGTTACTTAACAGTGCCTTTTTGTACAAATTGTAATTGATATAATAAATCCAAATCTTCACATTCCTCTGACATGTTGGCACCTTTGTGCCAAAGTATGTGGTATCACATCCTAGGAAGCCATAACCTTAGAGCTTGAACTACTGACAGAGTTGATGGTAATAGCTGGTAAAAAAATGGTCTATAAATTACAGTATATATCACAGAGAAGTAGAAGCATAAGATAGATACTATAGTTATCTCCTTCACCATAAACACACACTGAGTTCTAGGGAAACTGTTTCTACTCTTATAAAGTAAGATAACATTGTACTTAGAAAACTGTCAATATTAACACACTTATTGATGTGCCTTTACAAAACAAAAGAATGTTCTTTGCTGTACAGAAAAGTAATTTGTGTAATTCAAAGTATGATAAATACAGTAAAAGTAGAGTTTGATTTTTGTCCAAGCATGAGAAGTTTTAAACAGGCCAAGGTCTAAAGTCACAGTTTACAAAATGGACAAGTATCTTTAAAAAATTATGTATATGAATTTACCTTTAGAATATATTTATGTGATAGCTCGGAATTCTGAAAATTAGTTATGAAACAAAAAGAAATATTTGTGTGTGACTGAAAGGGGTCATATCAAAGACACAAAACACCAACAACCTTCTTTTGAGTGTGTTTTGTTTTTCCATTGTGCTGCACATTTACCTTCTTTTGAATTTAAAGAATGTTCTGCAGACATTATCTGTTGTGTGTATCCAAAGAAAGAAATTGTCCTAACTATATATTGCACCTTTATCAACAAATTTTAACACCATATGTTGTTTGTGAAGTGTTTATGTTATCTGCAACATCTGTAAGACCAGTAACCACTATTAGCCCACATAATTGCAAGTTGACCTTGGTACCTCTTAAACATTTGGAAAAGATTGTAGTCTTCTGGTGTGTGATGCCATATTGTTTGGTAAATAGGTGCAAACTTTGTGGAGAAACATGCTTCTGCCATCTTCAGGTTAGAGGAGAAAAGAGTGCAATTCACCCAGTGGAAGACAGAAGGCTGTCAGCTCTACATCTGCCTTCATTGTCCATTGCAGCATATTCTTCTGCCCAGAAGGTGGTGGCAGTAGGGTCTGTGAATGTTAGTACTTGTCCACCAGACTACATGGCGTCACATCCCACAAGACTTATACCCGCCACCATGAGAACCCAAAAATTCACTTAATATGAGGACTGTGTATCTTATATGCAATTCTTCCGGTTTGTTGCATATTGTAACCAATTACATACAATTAAGTAACTTTCTTAAAGTCATTGACAGGTGCTGTATACTTTACACTGAACTGTTAGCACATTGTGAGTACACTTAAGTTTGGACATGGCAGTCTTGACCAAGTTTGTCCATGTTAACAATGTAAATCATCAGCCATTACATGTGGAACATGAATGAAGAAAAGAAAACACGGATAGATGTGGTAGACTAAGAGAAGTATTAAGAAGAATGTATACAAGGAGTATAAAGCAGGCAGCACGGACAACACAGAAACAAACGTAACAAAACAAAGCGTTTCACTTCGACTGTGGCGAATTTCACACTCACAAATAATGAGTTAACCTGCTGGTCAGTCCTGTTCTAGCTTAGCAGAAATGTTGGACCATGGCAAAAATCCAAACCAGAAGTCCTTCAGTAATATTTAAAGGAACAGACTGTGCAGAAATATGTAAAGTCGCTTATTAAAACATAAAAATATATTTGAATCTTGGGTTCTAATCATTCAAGGCCAATCCAAATTTATATTAGTATTAGCCATTGCATTGCAAGATGAAATATGTATATATATATTTTTTTATTTTGTTTTATTTTGAAAGCCAAATTAGAATAGCAAGAGTTAAAACAATTTCAAAATACACTTGTAGATCTTGTGCTAGTTATAATGGATTATTTTTCAGGCTTCCCTTTCAAAATAGACTGTCTTGAACACAAAATCAAAATTTTTCAAATTTTAGAAAGCGGCTGGTAACATGAAAAGCAAAAGTCAAAACATGAAGATGTCTCACCACAAAGAAGCAATATTTTGGCACCAACAGTGACATAACCAAAAGTTTATTTATGGCCTGTCATGTTAATTATAAAGAAAATGAAACAATTCTTATTGTATCTATTGTCTAGACAAAATGTCTGTGTACCAATTAGAAGAATTTGTGGTCTGCTGAAAGCATTTTCATTAATTTTGAAATATGTTGATTCTGTGTGGTAAAACAATGCACATTGAGAGTGACTGCTGAGCGGTAGGTTGGACTGGCCTTAGAAGACTGCCAGCAGAAAAAACAAATAATGCTGTATAAGTACATCGATCCACTTACTCTTTCTTCGTTTCCGGTTGCTTTCTGTGTTATAGATGGCAGCCCAGGGAAGGAGAGAAAAGGAAAACAAAAACTGAATGAAATCTATCCTTTGTTCAGGGACATGACAATCATGACACAACTGAAAGATATGGAATTTTGTGAAGTTTGTTTTCTTGTCTACAGGATAATTAAAATGTGCACTTTTTTCCTTAGTTTGTAATCAGTTCAATGTAGTATAAATGCTACTAGACATTCACTGCCTGAAACACAAGATTACGTAAGATAATAATTAGAAAAAATTATTAGTAGTTTATCAGTATGCAATTTTGTATTATAATTCCACACACTCACCCTCATTTTGTACTGTAACCAACTACATATAGAACAGCAAGCCTCTTAACAGTGAATTGCTGGAAGCAGTGCATTCTAGGATCAAGAGCTGAAAGCTACATAATTAAAAGTTTGTTCACATTTATTACACTTGTGTTGTTCCCTGCATTCTGCTGTGTGTGGTTGATATGTGCCATTGGCAGTTAACACAGTTACAGGGTCATATGAGCAGCTATTATTTAGTTCTTTGCAGTCTGTGTTGTATTTCATTAAAAACCAATGGGGCATTCATCTTCAGCGTGGTCAGTAACGTTATTGCAGTGATTATTTTACTATTATTTACTGTATTCAGTCAACACTTGTTTATCTGTGGATAAACATTTTAGAATAACGCTGACCCTGATGAATGGAACTGTGTCATTTAATTCGGTAATCTATAGTGAGTTAGTCATGTTCATAGTACCATAAATTAAAGCACTAAGTATTTAGGTATGAAGAATGTAGCCATTGGTGAGATCTTATGCATGGATCAGTAGTTCAATATCTTATTGCATTAATCATTGGTTTTCATTAGTACTTAAGAAAATGTTAAGTTTGTCATAGAGGTAAGATAATCAGTATACCCATTATTCAGTTCTAAATGTTTGTTAATTTGGTATACTGCACTTCATATTACTGTCAGTGCTCTGTCCATCATCTCATATTCAAAAGACACTACATTTCAGAAGCTCTGCTATTACCATCCTCAGGTAAAAGGTTGGGGAGGCATGCACTGAGTTGGGCCTTCAGAGAGAGCCATTCTGAATCACAGGACAGTGTATGTCACTTAACCCTTACCCTGCTAATGTGGAGAATATGGTGAGCTCCTAATAATGCCAGCAAATGGCAGATGGGATATAATTCGGCTTTTAAAGCGTTAAATGTCCATTGACTTAATGTGTTAACTCTTTCTGTAGAACTGAACAGGGGCATTGCCTTCCATCCTTTTTACCTAAGGAGAGAAACAGATCCAATTTTTTAAAAATTGTGTTCTGTGTTAGATACAAGATGGTGGACCAATTCCAGACACATAGTAACCCTAAGCCAAGTGTAATGTTTACACTATTAAAGAATGCATTAATTACTAATAACCAGCAGTAATTAGAGTCGTGTAAGCTACTACATATAATAAGACTACGGTACCACTTGTGTCTGTGAAGTTAATTTAGTGGCAGTGGCTTCATGTAGCAGGATTACCAATGGATTACTTCAGTAGTTGTATGCTGCTGTTGTACTTACTTCCTGCAAAGAACAATAACACATAATTAGTGTCAAAATTCTTGGTATAATTTATGACAGTTTATTGGTTATTGACAGAATGCTTCACATACATGGCAAGAACCTTCAGAATTGGAGGAGATGGGATTTTGAGCAGTACCAGCAGAGCAGAAATATGTCTCATTTTCACAGCTACATGTGCTGTCTTAGATGAGGCAAGTTATTGCAATTGGAGACAAGTTATTGCAGTCGGACACCAGCAGTTAATGTTAAGGATAATATAATGCTGTTTGAAAGACGAGAAAACTTAAGGGAAAAATGTAATTACTATGTTTTAATCAGATTAACTGCATTTATAGAATAATTCTATTCATTTACCTTCTCTTTGTTCTGGACAAATTTGCAGAAATGCTGCCATAATACATTCCACTTAAAAAGATATACTGTGTACAACAGTTAGTGAATTTAATTGACAAGACTTCTGGATGGGTATTGAACAAACCAAGAATTTACATCAAGTGCAAGAGTGTGATGCTGTATCGCTAACAAGACAGGCAGTGTACATATGATGTAACATTGAGGCACTTTCATGTAACCATGTTGCTGTGGGAAAGCAATAATTATTAAATATCACGGGTGTGTATCTGTAGCCTTAGTTATCCAACATGAAAATCACACCTTTTCTGCACCATCTTGTATTGTCATCTATGGCCTGTCTGGCTGTACCACACTTTTCCATATTATCTCACAAACTGCACAATTTATGGGGCAAAATTTATGGAACACAATATGTGTGTTTTGATTTTCTCTGCAATTTTGTCTGAAACATTCATTCTAAGAAGAATTTAGCGATGTAAGATCATAAATGTACATGAATCTTAATGTAAACTAGCCATTATTCTTGTCAGATTTCAATGGAACTTGAATTTTCTTGGCAGATTTTTTAAGAATACTCAAATACCAAATTTAATTAAAATCCATCCTGTGAGAGCCAAGTTGTCCGATGTGGACAGACAGACATGACTAAGTTAATAATCAGTTTTCACAAGTTTGCGAATGTACCTGACAGCCAAGCATGTCATGCAAAAAAGTGACAAGTGCTACTCACAGTTGTAGCTTTAGTTTGACACCCATTACTAGCAGTTAATTATTCATAATAACAGTAGTTACTACATCATTTATAAGCTTTTAGCACTCAATGTTATCTGCATTTAATACCAGTGTGAGGCCATCATAAATGTTATAATCATGTATAATCATATATTTTAGTAAGGACAATAAGTGGTTATGTTATATAAAAACAGTGAGATATTCCTTCCTCCAGTGTTAACATAATTATTCCAGGATCAAAGTAAATAATGCTATATGTATTTGATAAGATTCCACTGTATCCACAACAAAGAATTTTTATTCTGACTTCTTAGTTCACTGGATTCATCAGAGCAATTATTACATTAAACTAAACTCCGTGGCCTTAGTCCGCACGCGAACTATACCGACAGAGCGGCCGCCGCCGGTCGGCGAAGTTTGTGCCAACTTTTGCGGATAGAGAGATGTCACGTATTATTACATTAAACACTGTTCTTAATTCCCTGGATTCCTTAGGGTCAATGTTATGTTAAACAGTTTGCAAAAATAGGGTCAAACTCATTTTGTCACACTGTGCCCAAATTTTTCAACGGTTTAAAGGGTACAAATAGTTCTCTAGAATTTGTCGTCTTGAATGGTATTTGTATTTTTGTGTGGCATATAAATTGAAATACTCAAAAAATATGAAGCAGTGTTATGGTACATACATGTACCTACATTAAATATGATAGAAAAAGGAAGAGTGTTAGAATATGGCCAAACTGTACACTCACATGCAACCAGTTAGAGTTGGGAATGAGTGGAACTAAAACTTCACAACCCCATATGCCTTTGTGGTGTGCAGAGGGACTAATTTACCTTTAAGTTTTTTCCTTATTTTTTACTGTGACCAGTGGAAGTACAGCAGTTGAAAAGGTCAGGGTTTAGGAACATTTAAGAATTGTTTAAAGGAATATTACACAGGGCGTTTCTTAATGTACTCCGGGATTACAAAAAATTATTATAGGAAAACCGTAGGACAGGTATTTATGAAACCTGTACAGATAGAAGGAACAACTCAAAAATGTTTTTCTTAGTAAGTTGTTTTTCATCGTAGTTCACATTTCTGCCGCTAGGCGATGCGAGTGTATGTAGTGAGAAAATGGCCGCTCAGGGGGAGAAATCGTTTTGTGTGTTGGAATATCACACGAGTGAGTCTGTGGTTACTGTGCAACGTACATTTCGTGCAAAGTACGCGAAGGTATTCGTCCCACTATTGCCATGTGACCTCGCTGACCTAAAGGCACGGATCATTGCAGCAGTGAAGAATATCGACGCACTCATGTTGACGCTTGTGTGTGGCAAGAAATTTAATATCGTATCGATGTGTACCGTGTCACCCGTGGTGCACACATCGAACTTGTCTAGTTGTCAAAAAATACCTTTTCAGTTTTCCTGTGGCTGTTAACAATTCCATTAAGGTAGGTCCTTTAGTTTTCTAGTTACAAATGTTTGTAATCACGGAGAACATTATGAAACGCCCTGTATTAACATTATTAATATGAGCTTGTAGGAAGGAAAATATGTTAAAAATCGCATCGCAGTGAGAACATAAACTAGTTTCAATTGAGAACTTCAAGAATATCAACTTACGTGTCAACTTCAACCTGGGGCTCCTCCTCCTCCTCACTGCAAGCAAGAGGTCAGATTGTTAATGCGTATATATCATAAAGTGCAGTCTGACTTCCTAACTACTACATTATTTATGTAATTTCAGTTTATAAATTGTGGCATACTTTGCATACAGTCAGTATCGCAAACCCAACAGTGTGATCACATTCCGCAACTATGTGAGATTTGAAGTGATTGCGTTTGTGAATATGAAGTGTATGGTCTTCTGTGATGTGACACTTAGTACTTGGGTATATAGGTACCATGTCTGCAGAAGCCTCCTGCCTCCATCTTCAGTGTGGAAGTGAAGGTGTAAGCCGTGTGATTGGTACCCATTTACCAACTACACGGTGTAACATCCTGGAAGACCGTAATCTTAATGCTGTTTGTAACAGGGAAGTCACAGGACAGATAAAGTAATATAATTGTGACTTACGAGTATTCCTCTTCGTCGGACATGATTGCGGATGGTTAAAGGGCTGAAACAGAATTGAAGATGATGTAAGTAAGGTGACACACACACGTATATATATATATATATATATATATTTTACACGATCGCCCTTCCTAACTTTGTTGTCCCGACGCGCTCAGTCTGGCAGGTGATCCTCTTTCGGGAAACGGGTGTGGTTCACCGAATCACACATAGTTTTAATTATTTCTTTTTTACATGTTGTTTTTACTCAATTTATTCTTGATATAAAATAACGGAGCGCTCTATCCAGTGAAACAACTAGATCATTTCTAGGAAACTAACATAGTAATTTCTCTGTACTCCTACTTACACTACACTCGTATGCGACTGAATTCGCACTGTATTGCTAGCGTCCGTTTTCCACTGCTAATGTTTTCTCATTTAAATCTCTCCCATCCTACCTATCACCAAAGGTCCTGAATATACGTTGACAGATTAACTTAACAACGCATGCCATGAACCGTCCGTAACTGACGCCAGGAATCCTAACAAACAACTATACTAAAAATGATCGGCTACCAGCAATCCTAAGGAACAACTATACTAAAAATCATCGGCCAAAAAAAATATATATATATATATATATATAAACTTCTGAAGTATGCTGTTCTCGTTGAGGTGCTGTAAAGGGATTTGGTTTGGGTTCTGAGGTGGCAGAGAAATATAATAAACATTTGTCATTTTCTTCATTGAACCTTCATGTTCACATTTTGTATGTCATTGATATTATCATCATCATCATCATCATCATCGTGGTCTTTGTCTTTGTCTTCACCACCACAATCTACATCAAGGCTGGCACCTTCGGATCCTTCTCATTAGCCTACTCAGCCTTTTGAGCCACTGTAATTTAAGGTATAATCTGAGTTTCTTCCCCTGTGTACAGAATTCATTATTGTCAATAAATTCAACACGGTTTTGTTCTTTCACATTTTTATCCATTTATGTATGTTATTCACAGCTACGTTATTTAAATTCGATGTATTTGTACATTAAGGAACTGAACTACTACTACTACTATTACTAGTACTACTACTATAGGGATTAGGAAAGAATGGTTTTTCATCTTTGTCCTAATGATTTGTTTGTGTAATGTACCAATAAACATATAGCCACATTCATTGGAAATTTCGCTTCTGCAGTTTCCATTCTTTGTTGTTTTTACTTTGTTGGTGGCTGTACTTCAGTGCTGTATGTTATATGAGGATGGCTGTAGTTGTGTAAGATTTTGTCTGTGTATCTTCATTCTGCACTTATTTAACAGTCTTCAGATTATCCAAGACATGTGATCTCATCTTTTAGTCTGTACTCTCAAACACAGGATAATTACGTTCTAGAAAAGTACAGTGATTTACCTGTTCACTGTGTTCATGTGTACTGATTTTTTTTATCTTAGAGGGTGGTCTTATTTGAGAATGAAGTAACAAAATTTAAGACTTTTACAGATTGTGTGAGAGTGCATGAGGTTTGGGGGGGGGGGGTAGCTGTGTTCTGTTATATTGTTTTCTATTCAATTGCTGATAGCAAAAACGTCTGCTCATAAGTAAGATATTTGCCTTCATCACAAATTTCTCCATCTTTCTCTTTCTCTCTCTCTCTCTCTCTCAGTTATCAGTTTATTGAAGCACATGTATTTATTAATTCTTAACTACTTTACTTTCGTGTTTTGCAAACATTCTTGTCTCAAGAGCCACAAAAACGAACTACCAGTTAACTCAGTTGGCCTAAATTTTCGGCCACCATAAGAATGAATATTATACCAATTTTCAAAGCTCCTTTTTTTAAAAAAAGAAAGATTCATACAGTCTGATAGACCGGTTCTTACTCACATCGACATTTACAGAACACAGTTTGTCAAAATCTAAAGACATTGTTGCAAGGGAAAATACTGACAATGTTCTAATCATATGTTTTGACAGCAAATTCAATTAAGTATAGTGCATGTTTGTGCTGCATGAAGGTTATATTATTAAGCCAAATGTTCCGTGTCTGTTTTTGTTGATTCAGTGGGATATTCACGCATGCTTCTTTCATCAAAGGAGACTATTGTTTAGAGAAATTTCATAGAGTGCAAATCCCATTTCTTCATCTACCGTTCTTAGTTGTTTCCACTTTGATTTGAGTTTCGTGTGTTTGCATAACCGTTTCAGACTCCATTTTGCAATTATACTTTGTTGATTATAATCGCCGTCTTGGAAATTACAGTATATTCTTCCTTAACTGAAAGTCAAAATTTCACAACCATATCCTCATTAAATTTTAGTTTAAGCACTCTATCTGCTTTTTTCCGTGGGCTATCAGAGAAAGTTACTTTCAATGAACACCGAACGGTCAACGAATCCTTTGACCCTACTTTCAAAATACTCCCAAAAGCTTTAGATGAGGGGCATTCAAATCCGCGCAGTGTCATTGGGTGACTGGTTACATTCAGGGAAGTATGCAGTGTCTTTACCTTAAGGGTCAAGCAGTACAGTATTCGTCAGTAACACACCTAGTAATGTTTTGTCTGTGCCGAAATGGCACTCACTTGGAACCATGTCAGTGTACTGATTGGGAAGTGCCTTGTGGCCACAACTTCAACTTACATCAGCTGAATCTTTGAATTTTTCCAAACTACTCAAGATATGTTTGGTCTTTCTTCATATGATATGTTATGTTACGTTTCTCTGGAGTTTATTTAAACAATCTGAAATATTGTCAGCTATGTCAGTTAGCTACCCGCTGATCAGCAGTTACTTAGTTTACTTGGTTTTACGTTAATGCGGCATTGATCAATTCTTATTGCTATGTTCTCGATTTTATCGGAGAAGTTTTTCCCACAATGTGTTTCTCCCGTCAAATTTAGCCTGATGTCACGTGATATATCACCCAGCTCCTGGTACTGTCACTGACAGAGCAACTGGGATATTTCGTTGAGAGCTTCTGGACCCAGAATGATTCCTAGCATCTGTACAAAGATGGCGGTTAGTAGGCCTGATGTTTGGCCTATTGATGTGGATTTGCTTCTTGTACGATACATTTACCTGTTACGTAACTATCTTCTGGATTCTAAAGTTTGTACTGATGAAACCATATGCGTTGTCTGACTTTTGTTTTGTTCTAACAAATGACGATAACATGTTACGTTCTTGCAAATCAGACAAGAACGCTTTGCTGTGAAAGCTGTTGCGACCTGCTTGACACCGTTATGTGGCTACTAAGATTTTATGTACAAATAAGACACTCCATAATTGGGCCCATTACTTAACTTCCTGCACTGTCACAGCACTGCTTGATAAAAGACGTCTTATAACAAATTCGTCTGTGATGCAGTCCGACGTGTGTATAGCTGACAAGGAAATGACGTCACAATAGGTCTACCAATGCCTACCACCTACACAATTTCCAAACCTGTAACACTCACAGGTAGAAGAAAACTAATAAATTTTATATTTAAAAAGGTGAAAGAGGTAAAGTTGTCCCAATGCACGCCATGAAGTTATGTAAGGGGCCTGGAGGTGTAGCGCAACGCATTCTGGTCTTGGACGCTAGATGGAGGTTCGTGATCAGCCTCATGCCCCGGCCGCTTTACCCTGAGAGAGAGCAAACGGTATCCAATGAGTAGGAGGCTGGGTGGGACCCAGAGCCGGTCTGAAAGTTTTGGAGAAGCGATACATCCATAGTCATGTCGCTGTTCCGACTGCAGATGGAAGCTATATGCATGGGAGGGGTAACTGCTTCTTATCCTTCCTATACGAAGTAACCAAAGAGCGCCTGGTATGGAAAACACTTCCATCCGTCTGTCTGACACGCAGTATCAGCGTCTAATCCCTTTATCCTATTTCATGAAATTCCTTATATGAGATCCCTTCAAAACGTTGTCGAGAAAGCGTAGTTTCGTGAAAATCGACATCGTGAAAGTCATAGTTGACTTAGGCTTATGAATTTCTAACCGTACTTTCCATATTTCGCTACAGATTTGAGTGAAGGCAGATGCAGAAGATACGCAATATCGCTCAACATTTGTAAGTGTCGTGAAATTGTGTGTAATGAAATACCATGTTTTAACTAAATGGATAACTGAAAATTTTGCCCATATTTTCGCTTTGGGTGTGATTTCGGGAAAAAAAAAATCGTTCATGTGACGTCCACAAAAACTCACTGATTGACTTTCTGCGGAAGTCCTTTCAGTGAAGGCCACACTTTACTTCTGGGCGTATTCACGGAGTAACCGCGCTACATGCTACTGTATTCCCACCAGCCTATCCAACCACGGTCTTGCGGGACGTGACGTCTTGTAGTTTTGTAGAATTGTGTCACAGTTTCGGGAGAAATACGGAGGAAACAATTTTCTTTTAAACCTCTATATTTATCTCCTAAACTACACGGCGTCTTATCCCAAAGAACAGTGATCCGAATACTTGACTGCCACCAGAACCTCAAATTGTATCAGTTACACGGCAGTTGGACATGTCTTGCTCTTCTTGTGAAATCTCCTTCTGTATTCAGTGCAGTGGGGTCTCACACGATTCCTAAGTGTTGCAGATTAAAATATTTTCGATTGGGCCTTAAACTATTCGCACATCTCTTGTTTCCTTGGCTGGTGGTTGTTTCAGATGCAGTTTTGTCAGTGACAGGGGCATCCAGTCCATAGAAGCGAACTGGGCAGGCGCCTAGGGCTCCAAATTGTGAGGGTGCCAAATTCAAGGGAAAAAACTTTAAATTCGAAAGTTGATATTGTTTTGATTCTGTATTTCTTCAGCTATACAACCTCATACGGTGCCACTGTGCTAACTTATATCAGAGACAGTGGCTGGACAGATAGACAAGCCAGATAGTAATGTTTCAATTTAAAAAGCTTTTAAAAAATTAAGAGAAAAATAGAGGCAAAATATGTCCATATTCGTCAGAAACCTCAGATGTGTATTGTGGGAGGGAGGGAGGTAGGCGGTGGTTCGAATGCGTGGTTCACCTAGAACGCCAGTTCCTAGCGTCTAGTCTAGGGCCGTCCCTGATCAGCGACTATTTTATGGTTATCCCATGTAGGTCAATAGACATCTTAAGGCTTAATATCGTTTACAGTGGATTGTCACCTAGACACACGCCACTAGCAATATTCTGTTCTGCTAACACCTCTTACAGTCGATAGTGTCACAGACACCCGCCACTAGCAATATCCTGTTCTACTAACACCTCTTACAGTCGATAGTGTCACAGACACCCGCCACTAGCAATATCCTGTTCTACTAACACCTCTTACAGTCGATGGTGTCACAGACACCAGCCACTAGCAATATCCTGTTCTGCTAACAACTCTTAACAGTCGATGGTGCAACAGACACCCACCACCAACAATATCCTGTTCTCCTAACACTTCCTACAGTCGATGGTGTCACAGACACCCGCCACTAACAACATCCTGTTCTGCTAACACCTCCGTACAGTCGATGGTGTCACAGACACCTGCCACCAGCAATATCCTGTTCTGCTAACACCTCTTACAGTCGATGGTGTCACAGACACCCGCCACCAGCAATATCCTGTACTCTTGTCCATCCATGCACGGACTTACCTTTCGGCTCACAACTTTTCATCACACTGCACTGACCTCCTTAGTACCTTTCACTGTTTTTCGCCTCTTCTGACCACGAAAATCGGATGACAATTCGCTGTTATATTTTGGTGCATTATGTCAATGCATTGTCACTTTCAACCTGTCACTGTAGTGTCACTATTCAAAGCGCACATGAACCGATTTGTGTCAATGGATGCAGTATACTCTAACCTTCTGGAACTTGAGAACTCCACTCTTCTGGGCTATTACTCAGAGAGTAGTAATAATGCCTTACCGACGTTTCGGGACAACCTATCGGAGGATTCTTGACCCTTAAATACGGCACCAATAGATTGTCCCGAAACGTATTTAAGGAATTACCACTACACGCTGCTTAACAACCCAGAAGAGCACAGTTCTCATCTACCTCGCACAGGTAACCTGAAATCTTCTGGAAGTTGTTAACACCACTTTGTTGGTACGAGTTCGCTATTGGGGTGTGTGACGCCTTGAAGTATAGCAGATAGGGACCTACGTTTCGGAGAAATCTACTGCTTCCGTGTTCAGGGTAGGGAAGTAAATTGGTACCTACCAACCTTACTGCACTGCGTTACAGCAACATATGCACCGAACGGAGAAATTAAAATATTTAACTTGTTTATGTAAATCAAAATTTCCTTCAATTTTTCGTACTTTCCCACATGTATTTTGCACGGTAACACTTGGTGTTAGACCATCACCGCCACCAAATTTTTGTGACATAACAGAACTTACGGTATCACCAGAATCCTGTAACAGACGTCACTTGCACACAAAGCTCAATATCCAAGTTTACTCACACTGTGTTAACGTTAGAAACGGGCCGAAACGCCGGTGACTGCGACGTTGGAATGTGGAGTCCGCGGAAGCTCTAGCGGCTCTGATTTCGCCTCAGCCGTTGTCCATGTCAATTTCTAACCCACCTTCCTCCTCCCAACCTCTCAGATTATCCAAGTACAAAAATAGTGTCTTCCCCTCCCTGTTTCTCAAAACACACCTAAGGAAACGCCAACCAGGGGCCGCTTGCCAACAGCCACTGCCGAATTAACACACACAGACTTCATTACTCTGTTTTACACTGTGATAATCCTCATGGATATTTGTATAAAGTATACATCGGTTTGAAATCTTGGAAGGTTGAGCTATTTAACACAATAATCATGTAGAAAATCCCTAACAGAACTGGAAATTACGAGATGTTAAAATATAAAAGGTACAGTTTACCCTGGAACAGGCCACGAAGGCCCAGAGGAGGGAGTAGAGGCATAGCTGTACTCTTTCTTTAACCTCGACGCTAGATGGTGTGAGTGGTCAGCGCCACGCCCAGGCCGCTCTACCCCCGGGAAAGACCCGGTACCCATTGTATGGTAGGCTGGGTGGGCCCCACGGTCGGTCCGGACGGGTGCGGAAAATTCGCCGCCACCGGGATTCGATTCCCGGACCGTCCAGCCCGTAGCGAGTCACTATACCGACTTAGCTATCCCGGCCCACATGAAGAGATATTATTCGGATAAACCCCACAGTGATATTTCCAGGACACAAACGTTGCTGTATACACGTCGACAACTTGATTTGTGTTTTGGTAATTCACTGTTAAAATCCTGGGTTGGAGATGGCTTAACCTGCCAGGAGTTTTTGTGGTCTCCCCACCCCCTCTCGCTGTCAAATGCAGCAATACTACGTTAAATTACATCAAGACGTTCTCCTTCCACAGCGTTTCAAATACAGTACTTACTTATCCTATCATTACGCACTGTAGCCACAGTCTGTGGTCCTAAATAGTGAAATTATTTTGAGTGAAACAGGAACTCCAGGTATCAGTGACGTAAATTTATAAATAAATTACTTCGGGGGCCAGAGACGATTTGGAAAAGCTGATAGTTGCTCAGCCACTCAGCACTCTGTCCTCGTTTTATGTAAACCGAACTGTTATTGGTAAGAAACTGCGAGGTGGCTCAGCCGGTCAGTCACCGACTTCTCACCTAGGAGGTCAGGGCTCAACCTCAGTCAGTCCACGCGGGATTTGTGGCAGGCGGTATAACACAATAATGACTAGACAAACTAGTTTATTCTGTACTTGTAAAAAATTTGAAAGCTTTTAAAAAAGATGAGTTTAAGACATTTTAATCCACGATCTGCACTCCTCACCAACTATTATTCGGGTGATCAAATCAAGAATTGTGAGATGGGCGGGACATGTGGCACGTATGGGTTAGAGGAGAAGTGCATACAGGGTTTTGGTGGGGAGACCTGAGGGAAGGAGACCACTTGGAAGACCAAGGCGTAGATGGGAGTATAATATTAAAGAAGTGGGATGGGGAGGCATGGACTGGGTTGATCCAGTGACATGTGGCGGGCGCTCGTGCATGTCGTAATGAATCTTCGGGTTCCGTAAAGTGCAGAGAATTTCTTGACTAGCTGAGAACCGGTTAGCTTCTCAAGAAGGAATCTGCTCCATGGATTTACTTAGGTGAGTTGGTAGGTAGGTAGGTAGCAGGCATTTTAGGACGTTTCGACCTGTGTTTGACAGTGTGTGTGTGGCATTCCCTCACAATTCCCTTAGAAGGCCTCGCCGTCGTCCATTTCACAGTCGGTGGGTGAGGAGCACCGACTTGGAACCGAGCCGCGAGTCGGTTTCATTGACAAAGTGATGTGCCATTTTTGCTCGCCGTGGTTATTACGAACGACGGCCGGCTATGAAAGTCGGTACCCACAGCGCTGGGAGTTCGCGTATCACACAAGAGGTGTTACGCTCTGTTTTTTTTGACGTGGGGGACCAGAGAGCGTTTATTTCAACATCAAATTGCGAGCCAACTCTGTTGATAGCGACTGGGGGTTGCGGGAAGAGGAGGGGTGATTTTTTCACGCTTTCATTACATCTCACAGCTTGTGACAAAAGCAAATTTTTCTTAATTGTATTCGCCCTATTTGGACATAATAGGGAGTAAGTAGAAAAGAGCTGGGAAACTGCAAAATTAGGCGCTTCGTAACGTGCATTGTTGCTCGAATATTGTTGTGGTGATCAAATCGAAGGTGGTGGCTAGGGTGTGGCCGTGGTTCAATGCAACAACAAACTTGTTAGCCCCCCAACTGCACAAAATTGTAACCCGTTTTTTAATAGGCAAATACATCGCGTCCGCTGAAGTGCAAGAATTTTAGGACGGTTTGCGTGATTTCGGGGTTCTGCCGCGAAGCATAAGAGAAATGAGTTCTTACGCAGCGAGTAACGGTAATTCCTTACCGACATTTCGGGACAACCTATTGGTCCACTTCTCTTGACCGATAGTTTGTCCTGAAACGTCGGTAAGGAATTGCCACTACGCGCTACGTAATAGGCCTAACCCAGACAAACGCAGTTCCCGTTAGGACAGCTTCTTTTCCGCCAGCAATAAATCCTAGAAAATTTAGGAAGTGGCAAATGGGACGAATGGAGACAAGTACGGAGCATTGTTGGAATGATGCTGACAGGGGAGGACTGAAGTGCTCTGACAGAAACCTGTCACATTGCCACTTTGTCCACCACAAATCCCAAATTATATACGCTGGCACTGAGCTTCGTTCACTGCTAAATTGAAGTTGATAAAAGTTATTGAGTAAAATCTGAAACACGGTTTTTCGGGATCCCCATAGAACGATGGGGCTCCATTCAGCCACGTAGATTTCGGCATTGGGGCAAGGCACGTAGCACGCACAGGAAAAAAAAGAGAAAGGTGATAAACTGGAGTAAATAAAAGTCTGATAATTCAAAGCGTTGATGTCCGTGTGATACGGGAAGGCCATCGAAGAAATAGGCTGGGACAATTGGGGGGTGAAGTTATTGAGCTCAGGGGAGGGGGGGGGGGGTCCAGTGGGGGGTCCTTTTACGATCCGCAACGAACTAAATATCTGAGTGTCGTACTGCAGTATTGAAATCACTATGATACACCCAAGTGCAACTGCAGTATTGAGCAGACCCCACACTTCTGTGTTACATCACGGCAAAATGCAGAAAGGCAAAGCTGTCGCCTGTCCACAACCTTAAAGTATGTAGTGGGAGAGGCGTTTTTGCCGCTCATTCGTAACTTCGGCTCTAGATCTATGTAAGTGGTTAGCTTGACTCCCTGGCCGCTTTACCCATAGGGAAATATCCATCGGTACCCACCGAATAGGAGGAGACGTGGGTCTCAGGGGCGGTAACAACGCTTCGGAGAAACGTTTTAAATTGAAATACTGATACGTGTTAAGAGGTAATGAGCGGGTGTGAAACGTTAGGAGGCTGTGGATTGGTGAAGACGGTGGAGAACAGAGTGCTGTGAGTGTGATGTGAGTACAACAGTCACAGGGTGCTGAGAGATATATTTGCAGCTAATAGGAGACGGGAGAAGACTGCATACCGAGCAGCTTCGTGGTTTGTACTCCTTATCAGATAATAAGTTATTAGCAGGCCAAGGTGGGTGGGATATCTAACGCGCAGGGGGAGATGATCCAATAATAATTTTAGCTGGAAAAACGTAAAGGCATTTAAAAGTTGGGGCAGCTAGAGGCATATAGAGGGATAATATTAAATCAAATCTTGAACAAATGGCGGGTGGTGCCGTGGACTGGATCAGAGCGCCTGAAGACTGGGGGTCATAGTGGCACTATTGGCACTTCGATTTTTACAAGGTAGGGGTAATACTATAAATAGTATCGGTTTTTAGGCGCGTTTGCAAAATTGCGAAAAGGTACTATTAGTTTAGTCATGTCTGTCCGTCCGTCCGTCCGTCTGCCTGCTTGTCTGTCTGTCCCTCCTTCTGCGTGGAAAAACTCGGCTCCCACTGGACGGATTTTGATGAAATTTGATATTTAAATATTTTTCGAATTTATGTGGAGAAAATTCAAGTTCCATTAAAATCTGACAAGAGTAACGTTTACTGTACGTGAACACCGATATGCGTTTGTGATCATATCTCGCTCAGTTCTTCTTAGAATGAGAAATGTTTCAGACAAAAGTTGTAGAGAAAATGGCAAGACACATTTTGTGTTCCATAATCGTGCCGTTTATGAGGTAATATGGAAAAAAAAAACACTGTAGAGCCGGACAGACAGCAGATGACAATATGCCGCACGCTTATTGCATGCTGTGTACCTAAAGATACAAACTCACACTCAGAATATGTAATACGTTTTCCCTCTGCATCAAAGGTTGCACGAACGCGCCCCAATATTACGTCATAAGCACATTGCCTGTCTTGTTGGATTTTTATGCCGTGTAGTTAATGCCTGTTCCTATTTCCAGAGGACGCGCCGCCGCCATATTCAGTGTGACGGTTCAGGTGGAAGATGCAGTGAATGGGAGCACAGGTCCGTTATCCATTTCGTTCGCAGCAATGGCTAAACCCGCTAGAGGGGTGTGGACTTACTTATTCGGTTTTTGTTTGGTTAGTTGGTCCGTTCGTTGGTTCTGGATCAACGTGGAGCGCATTTAGTTGCGCTGCAGATGCAGGCAGTACGTTCCTCCGAAAGTTCGGAAGAATCCTTAACTGTGTGAACAATGACAGAGAAGAAAACACCGTCCGTCACAACCAAGGTTTGATGTTCATTATAGAGAAATTTGTTTACAACATATTTCGGACGAAATGCGCCATCTTAAGGTATTGCAGAAGAATAAAAAATATCAAGGATTACAGCGTTTTCTTCCCGTCAGGGGCTCATGATTATTGTTAGTGGCCCTCAAGAGGTCCCGAGCTACCCAATGCCTGCGGGTATATCTGGAATTCCCCTCTCCAGAGGTCATAAATACAGAGACCTTGTCATCCATGTAGGGGGTTGGGCGAGGGGCTGACTTCTCCCCGTGAACCTCACCTAAGAACAAGCGGCCAAAGCCCGATTCTGGGCTGTTCTGCCATTCACCACAACACCACTGCAGTTTCTTGGTGTTTGTCTGTCTTCTGTGTTATCTAAAGATGGCCTATTTCGGCCCAAAACATGTTGTAAACACATTTCTGTATACATATAATGGACGTCAAAACGTTAATGACGATGAGCGAATAAATTTAAGGTTCAACTACGCGGCCTAGAACATCCCGGAACGTCCACCGTAGTTATTCAACTACCGCGGTGACAGCTTCGAGATCCCGAAGGGCATTATCTGTCAAAGTGCGTGCAGTCAGTTTGGTCCAGTAAATCGGATACGCACGGCGCTTCAAATGTAGCACAGTGTACCCAGGCGCCCACTGCTCGCTGCTAATTTGCGCCCACGCCCAGCGTTCCGCTAAATATAGCGCGCGCCGAGCGCGTTGCGCACGGCACTAAGACTACACGTATGTGACGTCACGGGTCCGTAAAATGTAAAAGTGAAAATGAGCTCACGGTTTTATGCGAGACGTTAAAACTGTGTTGACGTGTGTGTGTGTGTGGGGGGGGGGGGGGTTACTGCATAATGAAGAATATCAACATTTTTCCTTTCACAACAGGGAGACAAAATAAAGAAATACGGGGTAGTCAGTAAATGTAACACGCATGGTAAAGGTTGAGAAATTCATGAAAGACTGTATTGGAAAATCTAGACGTAGGCCGATTTGAGAGGATAATATTAAAACCAATTTTAAAAAAAAGCACGAGGGCTTAGGCTAAATTAATATGGTTGGGGGAAGTTTAATTGGCGAGGTCTTTCAAGCCTTGTAATGGACCGGATTCAATGATACCACCGCAAATTAAATTTATATTCGTTCGACTACTCTTAGTAGGAAACCTCAATATCAAGTATAGTATTACGTATGAGCAGTGGGAGTCATTTGTTTCTACTGGGATAAAGACGGTAGGAGCGTTTACTTCCACTCTCCTATAGACCTCTGTGGCTTGGTGCAGGGGTTGATTTAGCATTACGATCTCTTGGGATGTGACGTGGAGTTTGGTAGTGAGGTACCAGCATTTGGGAGAGAACGTAACCGGGATATTCACCACTCAGATAACCTCAGATTTCGTGAAGGAAAATGCTTGTATTCCACGTTGATTTTTTCTGTTGTATTTTTCATTAATTTCTGTGAAAGAGGAGAAAAGAGACGTGTAACTGGCCCCCATGCTCCTGCACACGAGCCTAAGTCCTGTGTTTGAGTCAAGTTCCCGTCATCAATTCCATTTGTATCTCGATGCACCGCAGGCACTCAGCCAGACTGTCGTGAGGTGCGGTCTTTGCCCTGTTCCATATATCATTCTGTTATCTGACGTAGTCCATCCACACTTACCTACCAAAGGTCTACTCAAAGTCTCGGAGTCAGCTTTTCTGTCTGAGCTTTCTAACCTGATCAGCCTATTACTGCACATCTGTAGGAAGGACGCTCAACTCCGATTTCGACATCACGCGACTTATATATAACGTTCCGAAATAACTTTGTTTAATGCTTCCGTTGTTTCTACATTTTATCAAACTTTATTCACTCCAGTTTTCATCTCCTGTTTCACCACAACGTTTGTCCGAAAAAGCACCTCCACCATCTCCATTCCAGAAGTCTGCAGCGTGTGACAGCATGACAGTATGGCAGTATCCTCTCCTTGGGAATAACTCAGTGCATTCCTTCAGCCTGGCAAGGGAAACAGATAAAGTTCCCGAAACCTTGTGTTCGGTCCGGAATATGAGATGAGTAAAGCCCATAAACCAAGTAATCCTAACATCCTGAGCCAGTTCTATGCATCTACCATCCTGTTTTCAAGTGCAGACATTTTCCACAGAACCGTCACAGTTTGTGGGCCGGAATAGCGTAGTGGGTATAGCGATTCGCTACGGACTGGGCGGTCCGGGTATCGAATCCCGATGGGAGGCGAGATTTTCCGCACCTGTCCATACCAGCTCTGAGGCCCAACCAGCCTCCTGTACAATGGGTACCGGGTCTCTTTCCCGGGGGTAAAGCGGCCGGGGCGTGGCGCTGACCACCCACCCCTCTCTAGCGCCGAGGTTAAAGAAAGAGTAAGCTATACCTCTGCTCCCCCCTCTGGGCCTTCGTGGCCTATTCTAGGGTGAACTTTACCTATACCTTTACCTTTACCGTCACCAACCCTCACCCCTGAACAAAAATATTTATGATCTTCTTGTAAAGCAGCAGACCGAGCAAGTGTAACTCGCACATAAAACAACAGAAGCATTATTTTTAAACTACGGCCCTTCCATAAAGCATTAAATGATATTTATTAAATTACCTCTTATCTCTTTTCGTCAGTGTTACCCCCTAACTCAACTTCTAACCATTAGAAATAATTTCACAAAACGTGGTGTCAATATTACGTCACCATAGTCATGCATTTTAATTTCCACAACTCAATTATATTAGTATTTTGATTCCGGGCAAAGGCAAGAGACATTTATCTGCTCCGAAACGCCCACACCGACTCTGGAGCTCACCAAATCTCCTCTTCAAACTGTACCGGAGTTCTTTCCCGGGGGATAAAGTGGTCGGGGCGTGAATTTGGCCACTCACCTCCGTCGAGGGCGGAGGTTAAGGACGAAAGGGTTTTTAATTTTACTTCCCACCTTTGTCTTCGTGACGTAGACTGGGAAAACTTTACCTTGTGTGTGTTTTGGTTGGAGAGAAAGCAATTGAAAGCGCACATCATATTTAGAATTTTGTGTAAATTGGGTGTTAACTTGAACGGAACAAGACAGACGCGTTACAGTGTAGTTACCTAACTAAATCACTGTGTGAAACAGAAGCCTTTTCCGAAAGCTGAACAGTTTCTGAGCTAATCAACTACATACTACGAAATTCGATCTTTATCACTGACTTCAGTGGAAAGCGCAGTTTTCCCCTACTGAGTCACATGAATCCATTCCACGCCATTCCACTCTATTTTTCTAAGGTCTTTTTAATATTATCCTCCTACCTATTCCCCACCAAAACCAAGTATGCATTTCTCCTTTCCCCTCATACGTGCCGCATGTCCCAACCATCTCATCCACCTTCATTGGATCACCAGAATAATATTTGGTCAGGAACACAAATCATAAAACTCCTTGCTGTGCAATTTTCTGCAATCTTCTCTTATTCCTACATGCAGCTGTCTAAACAAGCTGCGCCCTTTCCTGTTATTTTTCAACTATGGTCTCACAATAATAACTGCTGGTGAAAGAAATGTTACTAGAAATGACAATATATCAGCTGATGTTTTTTTTTTGGCACTCCAGACCCACGTGAATAAATTTAGCGCGAGTCCCGGCGCTCGGCATCTCGCGTTTCCGGTGGCAGCCCTTATAAGGCGCGCGCTGCCAGCCCAGCTGCTGTAGCGACCGACGGAGTGCTGAGATGGAGCGTTCTATTACCGACCGTAGTGAGGACTGAGGCCTGACCGAGCGGTTGTCTGTGCCACACATCGCGAGGTTGTACAAGGGAATGCTGGTGCTCGGCAAGAAATGTGCAAAGCCATTAACGCAGTGACGTGCCTGGGGGCCGGGTTGCAAAGAGGCTGAGCCATCCGCAAGATCACACTTCACACCCCCTCCTCCTTTCCACCGCCAAACATAATCGTGCCAACAGTTCCACTCATTCGTTTTCGGTAATTGAAACAGCTAAACAGATATCTTAGTCCACACAATATAAAAAAACAAATGCACTCGCGTTCAAATAACATATCATTACACACAATCTGTCATAACTTCGAAGTTGTGACATACTGTGCGTAAAAAATATAATTTTATGATATGATGCGTGATATATTTGTTAACTGCAATTAGTTTGAAGCCCGCTGGCAGTGGTATATTACATATTTACACCCCAACAATACACAGAACAACACAATGAAACAGAATACCCATAACGGAACATACATAACAATAAGAATACACAAACATAACAGTAAGAATACATAACAATACGAATACATAATTTTACCATTAATGTATTTGTTGATTTTATTGTTTGTGTTGTTTACTGTCGCACGGACATGAATTACAACATTAAGATTCCTTAGTTATTTCACAGTACAGTAGCCACAGCTACTTGGCAGTGCACAGGTGTTTCTTGGACTGCCTGACCCTGCAGACGAAGGCACTACGATCCTTCCAAAAACATAAGACACTTCTCGCCCAAAGATATGGCGTCACATTCCGTAAGACATGCATCGTCAGTGACGTCACCGTGAGAAGCTCATATCTTGGTCACGTAATAAAGAGAACACCAACAAACCACTTTGGTTACCAAAGTGCTTTTGTTGGTGTTCTGTGTATTACAGTTGCATGTACGGGCATGGAGCGTGTTAAATATTGCGTACTTGTTTAATTAACGTTATTAATTACATAATATAATTTCAGCAAGAGACTGTAAGGAATTATAAAGTAGATAAATACGAAACGGAAACAAGATACGCTGTAAAAATAATATTATGTACAGATAAATTCGGGTTTCCGGGGGAGCTGGTTCCAGGGGCTGGGGTCCAATGGATGCCACGAACATAAACCTGATACCCCGCCTCCACCCTTCTTGTGCGAAAGCTAAGATTTCGGTGAGTTCTCTCTCTTTGAAGCTAGAACAAATATTCCAAGCCCTGTTGATCACCCAAAATACGAGGACAGCCCAAGACAAGCACATACGGTCCACAAGTTCCTGGTTGCTACCGCGTGTTTCTAAAGCAGTCCCCCCCCCCCTATTAAGGTCATCAAAATTAAAGGCTTACATTTGGAGACCACCGGGTTTTCTTTCCGAGTGACACAACACCAGCGGTATCAACATCCCGCGATACTTAATTCATGTTCTTACTGCCATTAATGGAGTTCTATCTGACAAAATTTCATGAATCTTACAACAAGAATTGTCCCAGTTACTCACTGCGTGGCCCTACGGCCCTCGGACAACCTTGGCCTACTTAATTACGGAAGCCATTTCTTCCCTTTCGACTGCCTTCTGCCGCCATCTCTTAACCTTCTTCTCTCGCAGATCCTTTTCCACATCTTCCAACCATCATCATCCGGGTCTTCCCCTTCTCCTACTTCCTTCCGGTTCACTCTCAATTATTTTCTTAACTCTCCTTACCTGATCCATTCTTACTACATGCCCAACCTATTCCAATCTGTTATTTCATAATATCTGCTGTTATGTCTAGATCTGTATACAGCTCCCTCAGTTCCTGATCAGTTTCAATTCTCCACATTCCTTGCTCTACCACCGGTCCATATATTTTCCTCTCCCATTCACCCAGCCTCTTCAAATCCATCTCATTCACAGCCCATGTTTCACACCCAAACAGTGCAGCTGCTTTCACCATCGTTTTGTGTATCTTCACTTTAACTGACTGACTCGTGGCTCTAGACCTAAATATTTGTCTTAGACTATAAAAGCGTCCATTGCCTGCAGCAATCCTTGAAATTATTTCTTCACTTATTATTTTTTTTTTTAAATTTATCAGGGTACCTAAATATCTCAAATTCTGAACCCCTACAAATATTTGTCTGTACATTATCAGATCTTGCGCTAAATGTGTTATATCTGTTTATTTTAATGTACCCCGTTTGCTTTCGTTCATCACCAATCCAGTGCTTACTGCACTTTCTCTAACCTGTTTCTACCTCTTCAGTCGCTCTCACCAACTGCCTAATTATCAACACATCATCTGTATATGCTTATTCTGTTGACAATTGTTCCATTCGGATTGGTCTCTACATTCCTTATCACCTTCTCCAGTAAACATTACATAGTGTTGTGGACAGTGCATCACAGAATGAACCCAATGAACCCAGGCTAATGAACTCCAAATCGATGTAGCATGTAGTCTGCTTGGTGTACACCCCCCCCCCTTCCCCTTGGTCCTCGATCCCTGAGAATTCATTGGTTAAGATCCATAACAATTCCGAAAAAGCAACACTTTCTTTTGTCTCACAGTAAACATGTCGGGGCGGGTGGGGGAGGGGAGGCAGCCATTTCTATTTCACCCCTTTCGCACAACTATAATACTCCAGCCTTTTTTTAAC
>Ga0123354_10002026_pt1 | contig 26093 bp, 18 predicted proteins | sample TergutLab28metaG_2_FD_97872 | JGI IMG/M metagenome (GOLD analysis project Ga0123354, IMG submission 97872) | Labiotermes labralis P4 segment gut microbial communities from Petit-Saut dam, French Guiana - Lab288 P4 | ecosystem: Host-associated > Arthropoda: Insects > Digestive system > Gut ...
AAAAAAACGGAGAGTATATACCATGTTTAAAATATTCAGTATCTATATTTGTTGAATAAATATATAAAATGCAACTTTAGAGGTTAGCGGTGCGGTACGACCACTATAGTTGACATTAGGCGTTAAAGGGTTAAAGTGTCCCACCTCAGTAGATTCTCCATGTTTTTCCAATTCCAACTGAAGACGGGGGCAAATTCAGACTCCGAAATATTTTGGATCCTTATAGCCTAAGGTGGAGAAAAATTTTAAAATTTGGGCCACTGTTATATTCAGTATACCACCGTCAGACCCCACTGTACTCAAATTTGATATCGCACGTTCAAAAAGACAAGACCTTCACAAAGCCCTGTTGTAGGTAAAAGACACTAATAGCACTAACAAAGGATATGGAGCTTCAAATCATTCCTGTAGACAATTAAGCAATGTAAAATATTTGACTTGTATTTTGTATTTATTTTTTAATTGTTTTATTTTGTGCTATGACCAACTCGCACTATGGCCCTGGGGTTGACTCAGCCTCTAACAGAAAGGAGTACCAGGAGCATTTCCTGGGGGTAAAGGCGGCCAGTTAAGTACCGGCCGCCTTTGCCTCCAGGCTGACAACCTTACCACCATCCTGTGCCGTTGTCACGAAATCTGGGAACCTTAACTTCTTAGAACCCTCTAGACCCCTCAGGGCCTGTAACGGGACTGCTTTACGTTTACTATGACAAACAAATGCACAATTATTTCACAAATTATCACACTCCTACATGTTTCAACACTACCGTGTCATCCTGAGGGTGCTTGTAATCAATATCTTGCCAAGTTACACAAGTATTTCAAATGCAGCTCTTGATAATATAATTTAAAATTAAGATTTTTACATAGGTTTTATGCAAGTTCTACTATTCTAGATTTTATAAAATTGAGATTTCAACGACTATAATATGAGAACCTGCATAAAACCTATGTGAAACATCTTAACTGTAAATTGTATTACCAACAACTGCATTTGAAATACTCATGTAACTTGGCAATGTATTGATTACAAGCTCCCTGAGGATGACACCATAGTGTTGAGAACTTGCATAAAACCTATGTGAAACATCTTAACTGTAAATTGTATTACCAACAACTGCATTTTAAATACTCATGTAACTTGGCAATGTATTGATTACAGGCTCCCTGAGGATGACACCATAATGCTGAGAACTTGCATAAATCCTATGTGAAACATCTTAGCCGTAAACTGTATTACCAACAGCTGAATTTGAAATATTTGTGTAACTTGGCAAGGTATTGATTACAGGCTCCCTGAGGATGACACGATAGTATCGAAACATGTAGGAGTGTGATAATTTATGAAATAATTGTGCATTTGTTGGTCGTAGTACAAAATAATAAAAGATGCACGGTACATGTATTAAAGTAATTGACTATGTTATTTAACGTCTGCCGCTTCAAGCACTACAGTTATTTCGCTTAATTAACTTGTATTGCTTTCCCTCTGCATTTACCTTGGCCGGAAAGACAATAAGTCAGGTTTGATGAATGCACCTGGTCCGTGTCATGGCTGCACAGAAAATGCCCCGAGAGGATTTCGAACCAGTGGTCCCTGTGCATTAATTACAATAGTAGTCCTATTGTGGTGTGGCTAGGGCATCAACTGGCCTTCATGTGACCATCAAAAGTCTTATATTTCATTGACCGGGTTTTTAGCCCGATCCAGCTTGCGGGAAGGTTCACTATTAATTTTATGACTTAAGACTTTAGAGGTTACGTAAACAATTAGGATGACTGATGATTTGGGAGATATGTGGAAGGAAATGCACTTAGTTATTATTGACCTATTTATGTCTGGAAACAGAACTTTTGATAGACAAGACAGGCAAATTAGTAATATTAAGACGCGTTCGCGTAACCATGGTGGACGTGGAAAAGAAATAAGTATTACCTGTACTGAGTGTGTGTCTTTAGCCTTAGTTATCCAACATGCAAAGCGCATGCGCTGTATTGCCATCTGTGGCCTGTACGACTCTACCATATTTTTCCACATTATCACATAAACGGCATGATTTTCGGGAAAAAAGTTATTGAACATAAAATATGTTTTTTATCTCAGTATTTAACCAACTTGATGCACAAAATTTGTTTTCGAGCACATGTGCTCGAAACATGTAGAGGCATAAAATAAAACGTACTGTGAAACAAATTTTGTGCATCAAGTTGATTAAATACTGAGATAAATATACTGAGATAAATATACTGAGATAAACGGTCAACAAAACGACAAAAAATAAAACGTGTGTTTTGATTTTCTCAAAAACTTTTGTCTGAAATATTTCTCATTGTGAGAAGCTTTCAGCGAGATATTATCGTAAATGTACCCCACGTCTTCATTTGAATTACCCGTTATTCTTCTCATATTTTAATGACACTTGAATTTTATCGACAGAAAGGCCCATTCGAAAAATACTCAGGTATCAAATTTCATGAAAATCGTCCAGTGGGGGCCGAGTTATTCTACGCGGACGGACGGACGGACATGACGAGGTTAATTCTCGCTTTTCGCAATTTTGAGAACGAGCCTACAAACCGCTGGAGATTCGAAACAATTATTTCAGAATCCAAGGCAAATGTGGCACCACTAATCTGCATCCGCATCGGCAGTGTAGTTAGCCCATCCGCAAAGTACAGAATTATTTGATCTGAAAACCCGTACCACTGTTCATTCGGACCATTTCGCATGACGGCAAGCAGCGCATTGTTCGCCGCTATTCCAGCTGGCCGCGAGCCGGGGTCCACATATTTTACTTCAGCATATTACATTTAACATCACGATTTTAGTCTCCATATTTAATGAAAGTGCTGGAAATATTTTTCTTCGGCTCGCATCCAACAATCTAGTTGTTCAGTCCGGGTCGAAGTTCCATAGGTTCAAGCGATCCCACTCGAAGCTACAGCTGCAATTGTCAGATAAAATAATGTCCCTGAAGAAGCTGCTATATTAGAGGTTCTCACGGTATGACTATGAAAACAACCGTCTGAAGATTCAAGTAGTCTGGAATGTAACGCCGAAAACTCCATTCTTCTGCACACACCGCTAGGAGAAGCTGGTACAAGCTTCGTCTAGAATGTGACCTGCTGGTTCAGTAACCATGGTCGATTCTTTCCGCTACTCTGTAGAATTCTACACTAACGTACACGATAAAGGGAAGGTAATGTTTTTAGGTTTCACTCTTTTTACAGGCCACGAAGGCCCTTGGGGTGAGTAGCGGTATAGCTCTACTCTTTCTAGAACCTCGGCACTAGATGGGGTGGGGGATCAGCCCCACGCCCTGGCCGCATCTACCCCCAGGAAAGCCCCGGTGCCTATTTTACAGGAGGCTGGGTAAGCTCCAGGTTCGGTCTAGACGGACGGAAAATCTCGTTCCCACTGGGATTCGATCCCGGACCGTCCAGCCAGTAGTCAGTCGCTGTACCGACTGAGCTACCGGGCCCACCAAGGTAATGTCTTTTATACGACTAATTAAACACCAAACCATGAAGATGTATGGGGGGACGATGATGGTATAGCTCCACATACACATTCACTAAATGAAATTAAAACATAGACTTACAAACGCCCTTTTCATGTTGTTGCAAACTGATAATATAAATTGATAAGTCTAATTTAAACGCATGGACAACGTCATTGATTGCATATCTTGACAGAAACAAATGTGTGCAATAAGAAACCCTGGATAGCTCGTCCAGCATAGTGATTGCGTTACTTCCTGTAAGATAAGAAATCTGTGTTGGATTATTGGCAAAGGAAGGCATTTTTAAGCTCGTTCGCAAAATTGCGAAAACAGACTACAAGATTCGTCATGTCAGTCCGTCCGCATGGAACCAAATCGGCCCCCACTGAATGGATTTTCACGAAATTTGATATTTGAATGTTTTTCGAAAATCCGTCTTAGAAAATTGAAGTTTCGCTAAAATTCGACAAGAATAACGGGTACTTTACATGACGACAAATACACATTTTATCATACATCTATTTCAATTGTTCTTATAATGAGAAATGTTTCAGAAAAAAATGTAAAGAAAATAAAAACGCGTATTTTGTGTTCAATAACTTTTTTCTTCGATAATGGTGTCCTTTATGAGATGTGTGGAAAAAAAAATTGCAGAGCCGGGCAGGCCACAGATGACAATACGGCGTACGCGCATTGCATGCTAGATGCCTTAGGCTACAAACACACAATCAGAATACGTAATACCTGGGTGCTGATAAGTCCGGAGCCCAACCAGGAAGGAAACAAGCTCGGAAGCATGTCAGGGACGCTCGCGATTTCAACAAAATCGAGACGCGAGCTGTCATCAAGATTCTTTTTCTGCAAGGCAAGGCGTAGAATGAAATTCACGTCATTCTGATAGAAACACTAGCTTGTTTCCTTCCTGGTCGGGGTAAGGATTTATCAGCACCCCTGTACTTATTTATCTTCCACTGCAATAATGGATGGACCAACGCGCCTCGAGGTTACATTACACGTACATCGACTGTCTTGTTTATCTTCTGCGCAGAAAATTCTACCTCATATCCAGTGTGTACTGTGGACCTACCCCAAGGATAAAAAGGCCGGGGCGTGAAGTTGATGAATACGTCTAGGGAAGATTAAAAATACTTGTGTAGCTCTACACCAGCTCTCCCAAAATCTTCATAGTGTTTGTCTCAATTACGAACAAAACAAATTTACATTTTATTTACCTTCTGTGTGCGTATTATTGAGCAGTGGCTGGTGTCCAGAATCAAACTATAAATCGCGCCTACAAAATCTCACTTCTACTACCCGTCACACAGCCATGTAGGAGAAGATGCCAACTAAAGACGGCAGGCTGAACAAAAAACTTCTTGCACCAACACTGGAACTTTAACATAATTTGTTTTACAAAGAATTGAAAAAAAAAGGCAAGAGACATTCCGCAACCGAGACATTTATTGCAACTACGATGTAGAGATCTGCCGGTCCCAGTGGCCGCGCGGTCTAAGGCGTAGGTCTACGGCCGCTCGCCTGCTGAAACTGTGGGTTCGAATCTCCCCGGGGCCATGGAAGTTTGTCCGTTGTGAGTGTTGTGTGTTGTCAGGTAGAGGTCTCTGCGACGAGCTGATCACTTTTCCAGACGACCTACCGAATGTGGTGCGTCGTTGTGTGCAATCTAGAAACCTCGTGAATGAGGAGGACCTGGCCCACTGGGGGGGCTGACGCGCCAAAAATAAAGAATCAATGTATAGATGTACATGATATATAGATAGCAGGTGGTATACACCAGACTCCCATGTAATCATGATTGACATACGAGTAATTGTTCTACTTTTACACCACGGTTTGGTCCCGGGGTAGAACTCCACTTAGTTTCTATCCAGGAGGATACGACTTGATTTACCCCGGCGTTTGCTAAAAATACATTACCTACCACATGTTTTTAACGGGACCAAACTCTTCGAAATGCCTGGAGCTTTTACTGACAACCGGAATTGTGGCTGTTATGACGTGTAGGCAGAGTCAAAACTTTCAAACGTTAAAGTGGGTGGTACAAACAGCGATGTCGTGCTTTCAACAGTTAATTTACTTACAGGATAGGGACTATTTACATTTATATGAACTACAGACATGAGCCTTCTGGCTATATACAACGCGAAGAATTTCTTTAACCAACTCATCACCAGGTATCTTAAATAAACTAGATGACCAACTAGATACAACAAACAACAATTTATTTATCTTCAACTACCTCAACCTGTTTCGGGCAATTCTTTGCCCATCCTCAGGAGCACAAGTTTTTGATTTACAGCATGTGGTATAGGTCCTCAGATTGTTGTCGGTCATCTACTTTATTATGTCAATGATGCACGGTCAAACACACATCAAACCCGGTATCTTCTCAAGGAAGTTTCCCATACAATTTGTGTACGAGGATTTATTCAATAGTTTTGAGCTCTGATGCTTATGTTACAGTCCTAGGAAGTGTGAAGATGGGCTAATAACTAGCATGACTGGAGAGGTGGAATCGGCCCACGGTCCTTGTGGTTACGTCCTAGATAAAGAGTGACTTTCTCCTGTAGACAAGGTTAGAGCTTTGTCGATGTGTTTGTGGACTAAGGAACTGTAAACCAATGGACAGAAATAAACCTGTAATAAACATGGGCTAGTTTATTAAAGTGGTAACAATAATAGATGTGTACAAGTGAGTTAATGGTACACAGTGAATGAGAAGTGCGTGTTGTGTAAGTGCCGGGCAAGTTGGCGCTTGTATATGGTAAGACCTGGAATCTTTGGTCAAAATGATGGGATAATGTGCATTCTGGACTGTTATGCATGTTACCGACATTGCGAATAAACCTACTGGCCTTCGCCTTCATTTTCTTGGACTGCATGACCCCAGTGGCGAAAGAAGCCACTAATATCCCTACAGACTTCGCATTTGCATGTCATAGGCATAATTTCCCGGAGTACCGGTTCTTTAAACTGTAAAGTCATCTTAGTATATCTCAGCCCGGTATTTGGAAAAAACCGACTTGTTTGCAATGAAAAGTGGCGAAAATAGTGGCTCCATTTTCTTTGTAACTTATGTTAATATTACAAGCTTTCAAGCCTATTGGCATATGGTGTTTTTTTTTGTATTGGCAAATCATTGCGATCACTCAATGACATTTTGTATTTTATTTTGCATTTATAATTATTTTTTCAGCCGATCCCAGTGGTCGTGCGGTCCAAGGCGTTTGTCTGCGGCCGCTCGCTTGCCAGGATTGCGGTTTCGAATCTCGCCGAAGGCATGGATGTCTGTCTGTGAGTGTTGTGTGTTGTCAGGTAGAGGTCTCTGCGACGGGCCGATCCCTCATCCAGAGGAGTCCTACAGAGTATGTGTGTGTGTATTTTTGAGTGTGATCAGGTGCAACTGCGACGCTCTGCACCTGCAATGAGTAGGAAAAGAAGGTAAGACTAAGAAAGAAAGAAAGGAAGAATTATTTATTCTCGATAATTCCACCTTCTTTTGGAGCCATGCCAAGGCTCCAACAGTTATTCGTCGGATCCCCAAATCGGGGAACTGGGTTCGATCCCCTGTCAATCCATGTGGAATTCTTGGTGAACAAATCGATCCTGGGCCTCCCCCCCCCCAGTACCACAGCTCTGTACTGTTAGTGTCATCCTTCACATGCTCCATAACCACCCTATCACCCAGGATACACCATCTCCGCAACTGACAACCTCATCAAAAAACAATTAAAACTAACTCGCTTGCATGTCTTGTGATTTGGTCCTTGTAAAGCAGGTTAAACATGAGTCCAGCTCTTACGTAACGATGCAATGTGACTGGAACAAAACGTTATATAGAGGTGCGCCCTTGGAGTCCGCATTGTAGAGATCCGGGATGTGGAACTCATGTGACAGAGCAACGTCCAACATTTCTGTTGTTCCATGTGTAGCAGCCACCATCCTAGCGCGTTCTAGCATTGCTGTTTATGCTTCTTGACATTACGAAATGGAGCAGAGTCCTTCCTGGAGCTAGGAGTTCTTCAGATGTTCAATAAATTCCGAAACTTTCAGGTAACCCAGTTGTTCATTAAATTTTTTTCACACGGATTCGCCATTTGCCGCTTTTTTAAGTCAAATTAATCCAATCTACACACACCAATTCTATTCATTTAAGATATATTTTATTTATTTCACCATCTATGGCTTAGATCTTATCAATAGTCCCTTTCCTTCATTTCTCCCCACCAAAACCCCGCATGCACTTGGCTTTGCCTCGCACACGAAACATATCCCGCCCATTTTATCCTCCTTTCTCAAAACACAATAACATCAGTCTGTGTACAGTACGGATCATCAGTCGATGAAAATTACGGATCATGAGACGGTGGACAGTAAGGATGATGAGTAGGTGGACGGTGCGGGTCATCAGTCGGTGGAGAGTACGGATCATCAGTCGGTGGAGAGTACGGACCATCAGTCGGTGTACAGTACGGACCATGAGTCGGTGGACAGTACGGGTCATCAGTCGGTGGACAGTATGGATCATCATTCGGTGTAGAGTACGGACCATGAGTCGGAGGACAGTACGGATTATCAGTCGGTGGACAGTAGCGATCATCAGTCGGTGGACAGCACGGACCATGATTCGGAGGACAGTACGGATCATCAGTCGGTGGACAGTACGAATCATCAGTCGGTATACAGTACGGACCACGAGTCGGAGGAGAGTACGGATCATCAGTCGGTGGACAGTACGGATCATCAGTCGTTGGAAAGCACGGACCATGAGTCGGAGGCCAGTACGGATCATCAGTCGGTGGACAGTACGGATCATCAGTCGGTAGACAGTACGGATCATCAGTCGGTGGAAAGCAAGGACCATGTGTCGGAGGACAGTAAGGATCATCAGTCGGTGGAGAGTACGGATCATAAGTCGGTGGACAGTACGAATCATCAGTCGGTGTAGAGTACGGATCATCAGTCGGTGGACAGTACGGATGATGAGTCGGTGGACAGTACGGATCATCAGTCATTGGACAGCACGGACCATGAGTCGGTGGACAGTACGGATATCAGTCGGTGGACAGTACGGATAATCAGTCGGTCTACAGTACGGACCATGAGTCGGAGGACAATACGGATGATGGGTCGGTGGACAGTATGGATCATCAATCGGTGTAGAGTACGGACCATGATTCGGAGGACAATACGAATCATCATTCGGTGGAGAGTAAACATCATCCAGTTCGACATCACAAAATTGTGTCTGTCCTTCAGTTCTTTCCTCCACTATACACGAACTCCTCTCAACAAGCGAGTCCCAACTTTCAGTACACAGTCTCGTCTCACTGTGACTTATTACGTTTGACTCCCACACAATACTGTCCGCTCGTTAGAGCACTTCTTAAATTGCAGTTTATATTCACCTTGATCTTAAATTCCAGTTAAATTCCACCTTTGTCTTAAAATCAAATTTTCTTGTAAAACTTAGCATTAAATTGCAGTTTTTAATTACACCTCAGTCTTAACGTCGAGGTCCTATGAAACAGGAGCATCTCCACCCGGTCAAAAAACAGGAAAATTTTCACTGATCAAGAAACTGAGAAAATAAACGTAATAAAATAGATCTGGAATAAGCCAATTTATAAATACATTGAATAAACTGGATTTCCCCCCAGAATTCTTTTCACTTTTTTCATTAATCAAATATTAATTATAACAAATACATGGCAAAGACGCAGCAAGATAACTTTTCATTTGAAGCAGCCTGGACAAATTTTCTGATAAAAAACGACATTGATTGCAGAATAAACTCTATTACCAATAGTTAAAGGACGATTTTCTCACATGCGCGGGTTCACAGTACACCTACAGCAAAAACCTGCCTCAACTGATGCAATGTGTACTGAATTACAACAGTTACAATTGTGGAGTGTAACTACATTACAAGTTTGTGTTTTCAGTTTACGTTCTGCTTCATTCATCCTCTGTCGTGGTTGCTAAAACACGACACTTTTAAAGACCGGTATCGTTTTATGGACACAATACATTCGGGCACTCCAAAAATATTTGTCCTTTGTACACGTACGTCATAAAGTGTTCCTGAATCCTTTTATACTGAGACACCTAACATGTTTTTGAGCCGGGTAGCTCAGTCAGTATAGCGACTGACTACGGGCTGGACGGTCCGGGATCGAATCCCGGTGGGGGACGAGATTTTCCGCCCGTCCAGACCGGCCCTGGGGTCCACCCAGCCACCTGTAAAATGGGTACCGGGTCTTTACCAGGGGTAAAGTGCGGCCGGGGCGTGCTGCTGACCACTCACCTTCTTCTAGTGCCGCGGTCATGGAAGATTAGAGCTATACCTCTACCCACCCTCTGGGCCACATCAGGCCTGTAACGGGAACACTTTACCTTACCTCACACGCTTTGACCTGTCTAATAAATCTTAATCTTCATGAACCGGACATCAATTGTCTTTAATTATTAATGTAGGATAGATGAGACGAAGTAAAGTTCGGTAAAAAGTAGATGACGTTTCTATTTTTCAACCTGATATTTGAGGCACCAGGTTTCTCCGAAGAGTTAGTAATTATTTACCAAACTACACGGAATCACATGCCAGAAAATCACGTTCCAAAGTCACAATCACACTTTAGATTTGCACAATATAATTCTTTTTGGGTATGCTTTCTGAACTCTGCTCCTGATACAATTAACTGTATCTGGTTACACAACAATCCCATGGTGCAATGTCTTTCTCCCGAAACCAAGTTTTACACATTCTGCCAACTCCTTGTTAACTTGTGTGACTGACCATCTCTCGATTTCCCGCAAGGGGGGATATTTCACTCTACGACACCGTTTTAAGAGAGGTTCCGGGGCCCAATCGGCCAACTGGCCAATGTGCACCGATCACTTTTACATCCAGAATGACCTGATCACTAGGTAACCAATCACGGCGAAGATGAAGAGTGCATGGAATTGTGCCTCCTTTCCCCCTACATTTCAACGTGGTGGCTTTTTTAACTTTTACAGCCCAGTTTTTACTTTATATACCACTAGGTTTCAACATTCAACAATTCTACACATCCTTCCCACATAAAACTAAAAACTAAACTCCGTGGCCTTAGTCCGCACGCGAACTATACCGACAGAGCGGCCGCCGCCGGTCGGCGAAATTAGTGCCAACTTTTGCGGATAGAGGGGTGTCACGTGGTCAGCGCAACAGGTCCCCACAGCCGTTAATCTCTGTTTTCTAGACCTGGAGGCGCTACTATTTGTATTCAAGTAGCTCCTCAATTGACCTCATGAGGCTCACGAGGCTGAGTGGACCCACATCCTTCCCACATAGTGTATTTAAATGTTTTGTATGGATATCAGAACAAACAGCGATTATTTCCCTATACAGCATTAACTGGTTGGGTTTTATAACCGAGACAGTGTGTTTACAGCGCGGTACGGACTAGGCCTTTAAATATAATTCATGTCTACCTTACTGTTTCTCTTTACAGGGCATTGAGAAGCTTTCTACTACGACCAGAGCGTGCTACTTTGCATTATAGTGGCAACCGTCTGCTCTTGGTTATGGAAAAGGAGTCTGGTCTCTCCGACGAGGGGTCTGAATTTTGGTTCAACACTTACAAATATTTTCTGATTAAAAGGTTTAATTTGCAAAGATTTCAAAATAAAGTCCTCAGATCAATCGTCAACGCTCCACGGTATGTACCGAACACTATTTTACACACCGATCTACAGATACCCACTGTTAAAGCAGAAATAACTAATTTCAGCACCAAATACCGAAAAAAAACTAATCACATATCCCAACGAACTCATACCCGCTATACTAGAAGAAGAAGGACCAAGAAGATTAAAACTTTTCATTCCAACTGAACTAACCACAAGGTTCTCATAAGCACCGTACACAAGTACGAGAATATCTGATGTGAGGATATTCAATGGAATATTACTCCACAGGTCATGAGATGTCAGCGTAGGATATAAGGTTAAGTGTATTTGTAGTCTGTAGTAGACTGGTGGTACAATGAAGGAGAAAAAAGAAAGGTTTAATTTGTCCTTGCACTGGTGTGTTTAGCTCGCTGACAGGTACCACTAAGCCCCTCATCACGTCCATTACTCGTGCATGGAGGCCAGAATTCTCACAAAACATGTAACACGAAATGTAAATTTCTGACTCTAAACAAATTCTGTCGGAAACAACACAGCATTGGCTGATGAGATGAAAAGTCACATGTCCACCTCACGTGATAGGCGAAACTTCTACTAAATGATTCCAAAAATAAACCGATATGGGAGAAAAATATGTAAGTATTTTTAAGAGTAAAACGCATTTACAATGATCTCTCTGCCCTCTTGTGTATTTGTGCTAACAAGCGCGAGGAATCAGGTGACTGGCAGACCACGTCTGACGCTTCTCCTTCACTTGGTACAGAAAAACAATACACTTAGCGAGTTTTTAAAAGAGAAAACATGGAACAAGCGGCCCGAAACCATGTGCTTGGATTGCATCTGGAAAGAGAAGCGCTGGAATGTCGGACAGGCCACTCACTACCCAGAATATCTTACATTTTTGTATCTAGCGACGGCGGATCTGATAATTTATATCAGCTCGCATGTAATTTGTATAATTGTGTTATTTAACGAAGCTATAAGCCAGGATAGCGACTAGGCCACGGTTTGGACAACCCTGGGTTGAGTCCCGACAGGCGCAAGAGATTTCTCTTCTCCGTATCGTCCAGGCCGGCTATGGGGTCCATCCAGTTATCCATTCAGTAGGTATCGGGGTCTTTTCCGCCGCTAAAGCGGGCGGGGCATAAAGTTGACACTTCGATCTAGTGTTGAGGTTAAAAACGTAAATGGAGTCAACCTTTACTCCTCCATACGTTTTAATGGCGTGGACAGAGAGTACTTTAATACATTTTACTTTACTTCACTTTGCTTCACATTACTTTACATTACTTCACTTTATTTCACTTCATTTGACTTCACTTCACTTCACTTCACTGTGCATGAGTCAGGACTGACATCAAATGAAGCGGTAAGTTTTGAATGACGGTTTGCAAAGGATTGGGAAGGGAGTGGTCCTAGCCTAATGGAGGGAGTCAGGATAGCCACTGACCAAACCGATATTGGAAACCGAAACTACCAGATAAAAGTCCAAGATAATGTTAGCGTCCTGACACTTTTTCCGTAAATAAAACTCTCCATATACAAGTCATTAGGGAATATAAGGGAATGGAGGTAAAATACCACTCATTTTTTAACCTCTGCACTAGATAGAGGTAAATGGTTAGACTCACGACCCGGCCGCTTTACCTCTGGAGAAAAGCCCCGCTACTCTTTGCATAGGAGGCTGGGTGAGACTCAGAAACGGTCTGGACATTTCGGAGAAGACAGAAATCTCTTCGACCCTGTTGGGGAATCGAATACCTCCCCGTCCAGCGCGTAGCCTATTCACTATACCGACTGATCTGTAACTGCTCCGGACAAAGCAAATAATTTACAAAATTTTAGAGGAAATCAAGTGGTTGCACTTGTGCATACTAAAGGTATGCTGTATATTTTACTAATATTCTTTGAGTCTACCTGAAGATGGCCGCGAGTACAACCGAAACATGCTGGTGATTAGCAGTACGTAATAAAATACATTCTACCGAAGTGCATTCGTTGGTTTACCCTTCAGTAAAATGAAGAAATTTCTCGTTCTACAAAAGATGGAAAATTCCTTGGCCAACAAAGTTCCTTCTGGGTTCTCAGTAAAACCCCCTGATCAATTCTGTAAGTCATAAAGAAATCAAAATTTGAAAAATTACTCTTAGTTTCTGAAGTAAAATTACAAACATTTCATTTAAAACAGGAAGCGACTGACATGAATGCCGAAAAAAAATCAAATCTTTCCACGATGGATTTTATTAATGGGAAGCTTCAGGTTAGAGCGCCATGATAATGCTTAAACTATGTTCAAACAAACTCAAATAGTTAGCTTCACTCTGTCGAGACGGCAATGCAGAATACATCACTTATTTTTCAACTGTCAATTAATACCAAAAGTCTGAGCTGTCTTTGTGATTTGACTCATCTCTAGCATTAGGTTGAAGGAATCCAACAAGATGCATCTATAAGCAGATATTTATTTACTGTTAAATTACTCTTCACTTTTCGGGCGTCCATCGCGCCCATCATCAGGAGTACATAAAACTGTAGTTACAGCTTCTGGTACAGATAATACTATCTGGGGAGCAAGCTTCCTCAAAATAACTTTTGAGGAAGCTTTATTTACTGCTAAATTACTCTATACGGTTCGGGCGTTCATCGCGCCCATTATCAGGAGTATATAAAACTGTAGTTGCAGCTTCTTATACAGATCATACTATCTAGGAAACAAGCTTTCTCAAACGTTTGGCCGATGAACGTTAAAATGAACTTTATAAAAAATAACACTCAGTTGCGATGGTATATCAAGCATATGTAAGCGTACACTGAACGCCATGGAAGACGTTAAGTTATTGCTGACTCAGCATTTTTGACCGGCTGAGAAAGATCATGTTACCCCTCAGCAAGTTTAGGAGATCTCTCTGCCAAGAAACAAAAGCGGAAATTAGTGCTTGTACTAGTAGAGGATAATTATACGATTCAGTGGATGGGTATCAATGCTTTCACCTTCCTCTAAACCGAAAATCTAGCCGTAAGATAGCTCCGAAACCTCCATACCTATCCACCAGACTACACGATGCCACATTTCATAAAACCGTGATTTTACATATTAAAAGAGACTTTATTTCTAACTTATAGGACTAGTTCGAATTTAGAGATAACCCCTACCGTTCTTTGACCACTTTTTGTCGCCATGGTCAGGCTGCACCTGTTACACAAAGCTAATGTATAGTTAGAATATAAAATAGTTTCTGTTATGTACGAATAGTAAAATATGAATTGAAGAAAAAAAAGTGTGGATATGTAAGTTCTGAGAATGTTAATAGGTAAAATATTTCAATGGTTTGTGACGCTGGCATTAAAATATTTTCTCTTCCCATCAAATTGCTGAAAGCCAACTGTACAAACAAATCATGTATCTTTTTTATCTATAACATTTATTTATTTATTTATATATGTGTGTGTGTGTGTGTGTGGTTTGTTCTTCAACTTATAATTTGCCACTTATCACTTACCAACGACGTTGTTATACTGTAACTTATCCTAGTAATTAACCAACCTGATGCACAAATTTCATGCCTCTACATGTTTCGACCACATGTGCTCATTATCAGGCGGTCAAAATTGCATTATACAGCCTCTGGTATCATCACACTGAAACAAGTGAGTGTTCTAAAATTACTAAAATACATTCTATAAATATAAGCACATAGTAGTAAAATTTATGTGTGAATTTTTTTTGTGTGATTACTGTGTATTACTTACTATAAACATGTTATGTCATGTAGAGGTTATGTTTATCCAGTTATTAAACTTATTAGAAAGGTACTATGTCTATTTACATTTATGTTTGCTGAGTCTATCTAGTCATAACATCGTATAAATTGCTGATTAGTTATTGTGTCTATAAGGTTATGTTTGTCCGGTTGTTAGAATTATTAAAAATACGATGTCTATTTACATTACCTACCTAAAAAAGTTGTGTTTATCCAGTTCTTAAGATTGTGCTGTGTCTATTTACTTTCCATTAATTGTTGAATCTACAGAAAACGCAACTTGACTGTTGTTAAAATGTGCTTACCCTATAGTTGGCCGTCCCTTGCACGGGTTGAGAGAGGACTGGTTGGAATGCATGGGATTGTGGGTTAGGCGTCAGGTAGGTTATGGCTTGTAGTATTTGAATGAAGGAGGTCAAACATAGGATTATGCTCGTTCAGATGTTGTTCGGGGATGAGTTCATTATTATGGTGGAACGACTGGATGTACATTTGTTCATATGGAAGCAAGAGGGTCGGTGTGTTGATCTGCTTGAGAAGAGTCATAGTGTCGTCATTGTTACCTTATTCATGTCTGCAGTTAAATATATGTAGTGCATATGCCGAGCGAGGGTCATTGTTTTTAATGTACCGTATGTGTTCCCGGAACCTTGATTTTGTGCATCAAGGTGGTTAATTACTGAGATAAATATACTGAAATGCACGGTGAGCAAAACATAAAAATACTGTAACTTGTTGTGACTTGGCTTCCGCCCTGAAGATGACCAAAAAGATGGCTGAAACATGTAGGAGTTATCTCTATATTTGAAACAGTGCAAAAAGATGGAAATTAACTTACTTATACATGCGTACTAAGCTGTATAATATCAAACTGTGATATTAACTTTCACAGCTATGGAAACTTGTAACTTCGTTAATTGTGACATTAAAGTTAACTGAATTCGGTCAAAATTCGAGAAAATACCAACAAATAACTTTACAATTAAAGCACGAGAACTTCGACATGCTTCGACCCTTTGTGGGTCATTCTCAAGGAGTGTACATCAAAAGTAGTATAAAAACCTTATATACAGATTAACACTCCCTGACGATGACCCACAAAGGGTCGAAGCATGTCGGAGTCCTGGTGCTTTCATTGTAAAACTTTTATATTATAACAGTGTATGTTATGGCGGTTTTTTTTTTAATTTTTACAATTAGTGCACGGATCAGAATAATATCAAATTTGAATTCCGCCCGTCAGATTCATGACATTATTCATTCTGTTCTTAATTTGGATACGATATACTAAGTGCGTAAACGGGAAATAGATTACTGTCTTCTGCGATGTGACGCCGTGTGGTTTAAAAGAGTAGTGACTTGTCAGAAATATTTCTGCCTCCTTAATGAGAGTACTATGAACTACACTGACGGAGGAAGTAAGCAGTACCTCTCCAGACACCGGTACACTACTACCTGACTACACGGCGTCACATGCCAAAATACATTCGTATTCCTCACCATGACAGTCCCAAACCTCGTACAGTAATAAATCCTCCCAATGCACCTGCTGCGAATTAGTTTCATACTAGCCTTGTCACAGATCGCTGCAAGAACAAAGTACCATTTCCGTCAATTTCTTCTGAATCTGTACAAGGTTTTCCGTATAACGTAAACAAGAAAAGCTCATTTCCCTAAAGAAACACAAATTCTGAGCACCGACAACTTCCTGAATGCATTGCCACACCTGAACACGCTGTGGCAATTCTCAATCGTGAAACCTTGTTCTGAAACTGTCACTCTTAACCTTGAGGTTATTTCTGGAATACGTTGTTTAATAATCATATTGTAAACACAGGCTGTGTTTAACCCTTTAAAACAACTAGTAAATAAGTAACACATACACTACAATTAGACAAGAAAAAGAACATACGTTTCAAGCAACAAGGAGGCACGTCTGGATCTTTGCATTGCTGACTTTCCCAGATGGTCATATAATTTAATAAGTAGGTCATTTCATAAGTTCTGCACACTGTACGTTTTCTCTTTAAAAATGAATTTATTTTACAAAATACATTTACAAGCCTTCAATGTAATCTCCATTGTGCTTTATTACAGCAGTCCAACGTATGGGCAAGTCTTGTATTGCTGTCAGGACGCCTTCGTTTTTGATGCGTCTGATTACTCGGGTCACCTCATTAGACACCTCCTCAATGCTTCTGAAGCGTTTTCCACGGAATGGTTTCTTCAATTTTGGGAACAAGTCAAAGGCTGGTGGGCTCATGTCAGGACTGTACGGCGGGTGGGGTGGCATTTGCCATCAGTACTTTTACAAAATTTCCGATACTGCACCTGAGGCATGAGGTCGCGCGTTGTCGTGCAAAATGACACCAGCCGCGAACTTCGCGGACTTTTTTTTTTGGCGAATCTTTGGACCCAAAACGTACACTGGATTTTTTGTCCACAACTCTATGTAGTATGATATCCCATCTTATTACGAGCATTTGGGTCCGATGTAACATTTGTTTTGAAGATCTTATTTTTATGTCGAAGTTGATTTTGTCCATGCTGAAATCGTTGGATTGAGTTTTTGCAACTCAAAGCATTATCCCGTCCAATTTTTGTGCAACTGCTGACATAGAAAAGGCATTTCGTACACATGCTGTGGGCTCAATTCAAAATCTACCTACACCCCAAATGTCATATTTCCACGTAATTTCAATAAGGATTATTTATTGTGATTGCGCGATTCTTATTTTCCTTAATTAAGGATCATATAAATCAAATGAAGAAACATGTCGATAACCGCATAGCGACGTGACGTAAGAACACAAAGACTGCATCAGTATGTTACGTTACGTCACACCACAACACATCACATCTATGTTATGTGGCTACACATTTTGTAAACTTTGCCAAGTATAAAATTAGTCAATATTAAACATTATGACTGTGCTCGAAATTTTGACCTTATTACCCGGTATGCATATCACATCCATGTGTCTTTACATTGCGTCTAAGACACATTTCGAATGTGATATGCATTTCCTCTGCTTGTCTCGCTACGATGAGACAACATAAACGTAAGTAAGCTTTCAAATAAAATACCCGTTTTATTGTCCGATTTTAAACAAAATTTAATACGTTCGATAATTTTTGTATGCTTCCGTAATATAAAATTACAAGAAAATATTTTTGCTGGGAGCCGAGTTCCTCCGTGTGGGCGGGCGGACGGACAGACAAGATAAAGCTAACAGCTGGTTTTCACACTTGATATGATATATTTGTTAACTGAAATTGGGTTGAAACCCGGTGGCAGCAGTACAGTACACATTTACACACAAACATTACGTAGAAAAATACAATCGACACAAACAATACATAGAACAACATAATTAACTCATTGGGAAGAGTGTGGGTTATGCTCCGTCTTTGCTAGTTATACTCCGGCATTTGCCTTACAACTGAGGAAAAAGCACGGGAAAACTCAGTCAGAGTAGAAAGACATCAGTCAGCGTGCTCTTCGCAAACACCCCCCCCCCCAAAAAATAAATTTTTGTCCACAAAGTGTGTTTTATTAAACGGAATCAACTCGGTATTTTTTCATAGATAAGCAAATGTCTTCTGTGATGTACGAACTGAACAATGGCATAAAAATACTATCTAAATTAATTTCAGGCTGTCATGAACCATATGATTCAAGCTAAACGACAAATACTGCAACGACAACACTAGAAATTTTTCTACGCATTCACCGATCTGCTACCTGAAATATCTCTTAAATTAACACCTGGGGCACAGATTCTATGACCCTTATTTTACATAAGGCACAAGGCACATGTAGGATTTTTTCCCATTAAATAGTCAACTCTGATTATCCTCTAGGCAATTTAGTATTGTTGTTTCTTTCGAAAAAGACGTGCGATCAGACAGACTCGGAAAACTAAATCTATTGGGGGGGGGTTATTGAAATGATTCTGAAACAGTGTCTGATGTAAAGAACTTCTTTATTTTCAGGTTAAATAAGTGAGTGTGTTAATGGACCAAATTCCAAGACAGCTTCTCTCTCTCTTTCTCTTTTTAATTTTCCAATCAAGTATCCTTTGTTCTGTAAGTAAGATTTCACCCCGTACCCTTTGGTCTCACTTTGAGACTTTACGTAGCCCATTTTTTAAAAGCGATTTATTTTTTTATAGCAAATTTTGTATTTAAAAAATTACTAAGCTTAAATTTCTGTACAGATATTTGAGACGATGAATGACACTTAGGATTGCTTAGCGGCTGTGTAGTGTTCTAGAAGAAGAACATGATGTTTCGGGCACAGGATTCGTTTCCGTCTTCAGGTGAAAAAAAAAGAATGGGGATGGTACTGAGTGAGTTAGGTCTGAGAGATTTATTCTTTGTCCGTGGACAGGCTGTGTGTGTGACTGACTCCCCACAATTTCATCTGAGGATGGAAGCACGTCTACTTTCAGAAAGGTTCTGTTCATTGTGGAATACTAGGAGATGAATATGGTCCAGAAATCTTGATGTAACCACTGGGCATTTTGTAGAATTTTACTATATTTGTCCAACAAATACACAATATATGTTAACAGTTACCTGTTTCTTATAGCACTTCTACGTGTTTCGATATTTTATACGTCATCCTCAGGGAGTTTCTTTTCATGTGCGCTAAAGTTACAAAATTAATGTTTCCTTCATATTAATTTTGTAACTTTAGTATACATAATAAGAAACTGCCTGAAGATGATGTACAAAACATCGAAACATGTAGGAGTGCTATAAGAAACAGTTAATTGTTAACATATATCGGGGCATTAGTTGAACAAATATAATGTAAAAATCGCCCAGTTACGTTCCAAGCCCAGAAGTCATACAAAGGACAGTTCTCAAGATTTTGTCAGCCTTTTAGAACTGTCTGACAATGTATGTATGTAATGCATCGCACGTTCCTCCATATGCGCTTTCAGAACAGCGGTATGACGTCTGTCTGTCACAATCGCAGGCAATTTCTGAACACGTTTTTCAATACGGCCTCTCAATGGAACGCGGGCAAATAAAACAGCCTGGTTGCGCCCCCTCTTACAGCCATGCGCACGCGCTGTGCTAGTCCATGCTGTGCTTGTTTCTCCCGCTAGATGGCAGGTGTATTGGAGGCCGCGATCTTGCGTGTCATAAACCTAAACAAATAACTTCCATCTTAACACATTAACTTACCTTGTTTAATTTTAAACTTTGCCCATAACTCCACGAAGCAATTGTGCTTTTCAAGATAACTATAGACAAGAAATTCCTTGCCTTTTATGTAACCTGAAGTTACATTACCATGTTCACAACTTACGCTATGCTGAGCTAGATGCATCCACAGCACATTTTCACATCATATTCACTTAATATCATTTTAATAATATCCTCCCTTTTAAGCCTATTACTGGTTTCTTGCAGTCAGGTCGCCTGAATAAATCTGTAAATGCGTTTCATATCGGCAAAAGGTCACGCCATGAAGATGTATGACTGGGTGGAAGTACAGCTCCACGAATTCTTCAAATGAGCACTGAATGGTGATGGTCTGTTCCACGCCTCAACCGATTTATCCTCGTAGAAAGACCACCCGGTGCCAATTCTTTTATGAAGCTTTATGGACAGATCCACACTTCGGCCGCTTTACCCCATACAAAGACCACCCGGTACCCATTTTTTGTGAAGTTTGATGGACGGATCCACACTTCTGCTGCTTTATCCTGTAGAAAGATCACACGGTACCCACTTTTTATAAAGCTTGATGGACAGATTCACACCTCGGCCGCTTTACCCCATACAAAGACCACCCGGTACCCATTTTTTGTGAAGTTTGATGGACAGATCCACACTTCTGCCGCTTTATCCTGTAGAAAGATCACCCGGTACCCACTTTTTAGAAAGCTTGATGGACAGATCCACACCTCGGCCGCTTTACCCCATACAAAGACCACCCGGTACCTATTTTTTGTGAAGTTTGATGGACAGATCCACACCTCGGTCGCCCTACTCCGTAAAATGACCTCCAGGTACCCCAAGTTTATGAAGTCTGATGGGCCAGACAGTCCGGATGAATGCACCGTATTGAAAGGTCTTTGCCTTGGCAGGAACCAAGAAGCCGATTACCCGGCCGTCCAGCCCGTAGCGTGGCCATTACACTGATTCGGCTAATCCTCTCCAAGGCGTCTAATTTAAACTAGTAAAATCTAGATGTGGCACATGTCATGGTACACACAACATGCTGGATTCTCATGTCGCAAGAACTGAAGTATTATGAGGCTCCTATTAATAAGAGCGAGGGACGTTCTTCCGAAGTTTGAAATCACCGAATGACGGACACAACCTTCACTTCATTCTGCTGTCTTTATGGGTGTTTAAAGCGACACTTTTAACACACTGTACTCTTGGTAGAGGAATAGAATGGAAGAATAATCACAGAATGACAAATTTTAAGTTTCACATGTAAAATGTAAATAGTAAATTTCACCCTAGAACTGGCAACAAAAGCCCAGAGGGGATTACATGTATAGCTCTTACTTACTTACTCACTCCATGGAGCAGAGTCCTTCTTGAGAAGCAAACAGGTTTCCTGCTAGTAAAGAAATTCCCCATATTTTATGGAACCCGAAGATTCATTACAGCACTCACAAGAGCCCGCCACCTATCGCTATCCTAAGCCAGATCGATCCAGTTCATACCCCCACATTCAACTTCCTGAAGATCCATCTTAATATTAAGGTTCCATCTACGTCTGGATCTCCCAAGTGGTTCTTTCTTTCAGGTTTCCCCACCAAGACCCACTATACGCCTCTCCTCTCCCTCATACGCGCTACATGCCCCGCCCATCTCATTCTTCACGATCATAACACCCGAAAAATTTTGGATGAGCTCTATCCTTTCTTCAACCTCGGTGCTAGATGGCGCTGGGTGACCAAAGTCACGCCTCGGCGGCCTTACTTCCGGGATATAGACCCGGTACCTATTGTGCAGGAGGAAGGGTGGACCCCAGGACCGGTCTAGACGGGTGCGGAACATCTCGCCCCCACCGGGATTCGATCCCCCCGACTGTTCATCCCGTAGGGAGTCATTATACTGATTACACTTCCCACGCCCAGACGTTATACGTATATAAGGACATTATTTTATCTGACAACTGTTGCTAGTCGCTTCCCGTCGGCCCGTTTAACTTATAAAAGTTTATTAAGGCAGTGACCAATGCGTTCGTCATAGCCACGGTTTTAATATTAGCTCCAATACACTGCATTAAAGCGCGTAGTCCCCACCTCACGGCAACCTGGATTAGCGGCGAGCGCTACGCTGCCTACCAACACGCGTGATATTCCGAGTTAGACAATATAGAAATTGTTGGAAAAAAACACCGTTCTTATTTTTTTAATCGTTGCACCGCGCATCGTGATGTCATCAAAGCCCTTCATTTACCAACAGATACACTTTATATCATTCTTAAAAAAACCACTAAAATGTACATTAAAATTTAAATTAAAACTGCCCCTACAAGTTTCGTTCTACGACCATCATCACCGAACTTACACTTGAGCCTAGATAAAATCTCATTTATAAAAATAGTCGGTAAGAGCACGTCGTTATGGACTATGAGGTGGTGTGGCAGAATGTTATATCAAGTCCATGATGGTCTGTGTGTTGTGCAAAACACACAGAGCACACACACCACCATGATGGACTTGACATAACATGCTGCCACACCATCGCATAGTCCGTAACGACGTGCTCTTACCGAATATTTTTATAAATGAGACTTTATCTAGGCTCAAGTGTAAGCTCCCTGGTGATGGTCGTAGACCGAAACTTGTAGGGGCAGTTTTAATTTAAATTTTAATGTACATTTTAGTGGTTTTTTAAGAATGATATAAAGTGCATCTGTTGGTAAATGAAGGGCTTTGACCGTTCTTATTATTCGTAATGGAAAAGTAATATTCCTTTTTTTATTTACACTGTGCATAGATAATGGGGGATGTAACCTAGTGCGTTGATTAGTTTTTTAGTGTGACGTTGTATAGTACCAGCTGCTACATGTTTTTTTTTTTAAGAATTAGAAAATAACGCCTAGTGTGGAATCCAAGATCGTCCGCCTGTGACTTGGTATTAGCGACTAAACAGTTTGTCGGATTTTTATGAAATTCGGTATAAAAATTCTAGACAAATAGCCACAGAGCGAACAAGTTAATAGGTTCATGGATAGACGTAATGAACACTGAAGTAGAAATAATGTACCCAGTTTATTGTAGAAGCCAAATGCACAGTATCATATATACGTGTACATTAAAGACGTATCTGCGACATGTTTCGGTGCCAGTGGTTCCACCTTCAGGGAGCACAATATGCCAGTTTTAAGCCGAATTGCCAATGATAAGCTATTACTTACACAGTTCTACAGATTATAGTGTGGGCCGGGTAGCTCAGTCGGTATAGAGACTGAGCTACGGGCTGGACGGTCCGGGATCGATTCCCAGCGGGGACGAGATTCTTCGTCCGTCCAGACCGACCCTGGAGCCCACCCAGCCTTCTGTAAAATCGGTACCGTGTCTTTCCCGGGGGTAAATTGCGTCCGGAGTGTGCTGCTGACCACTCACCCCCTTATAGTGCCGCCGGCATGAGAGAGTAGAGCTATACCTCTACCCATCTTCTGGGCCACACCGGGCCTGTAAAGGGATCGTTTAGTTTTACCTTTTACAGACTACAGTAGATGATGCCAATTATACGATATATATAAAAAGATACATTGTGCAATGTATGTAAAAGGCACAAGAAGCACCTTTTATATATAATTGGCACCAACAACAGAGCGTATTGCAGACTGTAAAACCTTGTAAAATAATAGTGTACACTGGAAAATTGCTCTTAACAGTTCAATTTTTGCACCCCCGAATAAGTTACACTTGTACCGAAACATGACGCAGATAACGTCTGTGATATTTATGTGTATCTAATACCGTGTATTTGGTTTGTGAATTAAATTGAGTATATTTGATCTAAAAAAATGCAACGAATGGACGACTTTAAAATAATAAGAAGCGGAAGTACATTTCTGTCTGTACCTGTCATATTTCTTGAGCGAATTTTGTGACACTTGGTACTGCAAACACTCGTGTAAATTCCGTTACGTATTAACGAGTTTTCACGAAAATTCTGTACAGTAGAAGCCATGCTTTATTGTGGAGCTTAAATGAAATCCTGTCTGCAATTTCGACGTTTTTCCTCCGACTTGGATAAAATTCGATACTGAATAACTCAAAAAATTTTGTTGACTGATCATGAATTTTGTGAAAATCGGCGCGGTGGAAGTCAATCACACTTTAATCTTAACAACTGACCAACTTATTGCACTAATTCTTGTTTTATAATAAGTTTATTTTGTTCCTGTACATGTTTCGAGCACTGTTGTGCACATCACCAGGAGGTCAAATTGTATTATACAGCATCTGGTATCGTCACACTCTGTAGGTGTTCGTCCGGTGCGCACCTGCGCACAATTTGACCTCCTGATGATGTGCACAACAGTGCTCGAAACATGTACAGGAACATAATACACTTATTATAAAACAAGAATTTGTGTAATAAGTTGGTCAATTGCTGAGATTATACTGAGATGCACGGTCAGCAAAAAATCAAAATCAGTCACGTTTTATTTACTGACATAAATAGACTTTTACTCGTACTTCCAAAACTTATTTCCCAGTTTGGCTGAAACTGTTATAAGAGTCTTGGCAAGTTTCGTGAACAAATGTGCACGGAAGGCTGTACAGCTACGCGCCGCATAACGACGTTTCGGTCAAAGACGGACCATCCATACGACGGTGGTCCCATAAGATTATATTATTATAATATAATATTATAATACTTACCATTCTGATACATTTGCCTACAGTATTCAGTACAGTATCATGCTGTACAGTTTTGTAGCCTAGGATCAATAGGGTATACCATATAACCTAGGGGTGTAGTAGGCTATACTATCTAGGTTTGTATAAGTACTCGTTAACACAACGACGAAATCGCCTAACGACGCATTTCTCAGAACATATCCGCGTCGTTAAGCGATGCATATCTGTAATTTCTTTGTGGGCGTTAACGAAGTTACGAATACATTTGGTCTACGCAGTTAATCCTTATGATATTTAGAATTTGAAGAAATCCTTCGTGGTGTCGATGTGTGACGTCACTGAACATGCCGTTTACAGTCTTCTGTCTTACCTTAATCTTCACATGTTTAACTTGATAGAAGTCATCCCGATGTGTTTAATAGACAAACCTAAAGATAATAAAATAAATTCAGCTTAAAACACACCAATATTATTATGAAGATTTTGGCGACATGTTTCGAATCAACAGGGTCATCATCAGGACTCCATTATGAACCATTTCATTAAAAAACTGCGTATATTCTTGGGAGTGGGCCGGGTAGCTCAGTCGGTATAGCGACTGACTACGGGCTGGACGGCCCGGGATCGAATCCCGGTGGGTACAAGATTTTCCGCCCGTCCAGACCGGCCATGGGGTCCACTCAGCCTCCTGTAAAATGGGTACCGGCTCTTTCCCGGGGGTAAAGTGAGGCCGGGGCGTGCTGCTGACCACTCACCCACTTCTAGAGCCGCGGTCATGGAAGAGTAGAGCTATACCTCTACCCACCCTCTGGGCCACACCGGGCCTGTAACGGGATCATTTTACCTTTACATTTTTGGATCCCAATCAATGTTTACAAACACGAAATAGGTTCGTATCTTTCACGAACCTATTTCGTGTTTGTAAGCTTGGTTTCTTATTTGTTGGTAATTTGTTATCAGAATGTAAGGTCTAATGGTGCTGGTATGTTGATGGTTTTGTCAAATCGGATTGGTGATGTTGCTTTGTTAATGGTTATTGCTTGGTAGTTGAAATTTTATTTATTATTTAGAATTTTTATCAGCTTCTGTTGAAATGGAATTAATTTCTTTTCTTGTTGTTTTGGCTGTTATGGCTATCAATGTTTGCTTGCTTACTTACTTACTTACTTACTCCATGGTGCAGAGTCCTTCTTGAGAAGCTAACTGGTTTACAGCTAGTCAAGAAATTCCCCGCATTTCACAGAACCCGAAGGTTCATTACCGCACTCACAAGT